>Ga0136557_1000406_pt1 | contig 33114 bp, 30 predicted proteins | sample AntRauTorckE6832_FD_104796 | JGI IMG/M metagenome (GOLD analysis project Ga0136557, IMG submission 104796) | Saline lake microbial communities from Rauer Islands, Antarctica - Metagenome Torckler E6 #832 | ecosystem: Environmental > Aquatic > Non-marine Saline and Alkaline > Saline | place...
ACCTTGATTGTCTGGGAATTGCCTAAACGTTCAAACTCTCCATCCTGAAGTACTCTCAGCAGCCTGGCTTGCAATTCAAAGGGGAGTTCCCCGATTTCATCCAGAAAAAGAGTTGCTCCATCTGCAATCTCAAATCGTCCAAGATGCCTGGAATTTGATCCGGTGAAAGCACCTTTCTCATGACCGAACAATTCGCTTTCTATTAGATTTGCCGGAAGTGTGGCACAGTTTACTTTTATAAGCGCTCTGGTGTTCCGCGAACTTAAACAGTGAATGGCCCTGGCTACAAGTTCCTTACCTGTCCCTGTCTCACCAAGAACCAATACATTGGTATTACTCATGGCTATTTGTTCAACTTTATAAAGAACGTATTTGATCCCGTCACTTTTACCTAAAATATTTTCATGGTTGTATTCCAGTTTTATTTCTTCTTGCAGGTATGCCCGCTCCCCTTCCAGTTGATCTTTTAACTGTTTAACTTCAAAATGAGCGTTTTCAGCTGTCCGCTTTTGTTTTTCAGCCTCTTCCCGTGCAGCTACAAGCTCAGCTGTTCGGAGATTTACAATCGTTTCAAGATCTCGTTTATAATATTCACGTTCAGTAACATCTTCAATTGACAAAAGAATCAGCTGGGTTTCATTCAGTTTTCTGTAAATTCGTGTAGCGTTTAAATGCATGATCTTTTTGCCGATAGTCTCAAAGGTATGTTCCACTTCAAAATCTTTAATTACTGAGTTTTGGGGAAGAATCTCTTCAAACAATTCTCTGAGTCTCGGGATATCCCATTGTCCATTACCAAGATCATAGATTGCACGCCCTTCAGTCCCATGGGCTTTAACACCAAATGCTACATAAAAAGCGTGATTTGCTTTTAAAGTCTTTAAATCGGAATCCAGTACCACTAAAGGTTCACGAATCGACCATAGATAATCATCAAATACTTCGATAAAATTATCAATCCTGCCTTTATCATATGCATACATAGTGAATTATCATTCCCTTTGAAATATTCGAAGTTATGGGTAGTTTTTATCAGACTATCGTAATGTGTTTATGTTATATATATACATTATAAAAAACAAGAAATCAAATATACTATCTTCTTACTTCACACACCCTTATGTACACAACGCTCAATTCTTGTTTGAATAAAGTTAAATGGGGACAAGTCTATTCTTGACCCATCTTTTTTTTAAAAAGAGTCAAGAGTAGACTTGATAGTCATATAAAGAACGGTTCTTTGACAACCTGCTGAGATCTAAATAATTGTAAGTACCTCGTAGTAATTCCGGGAACATGTTACGGCTTTTTATTGCATGTTATTTAAAAATAGTATTATTTCCCTGGAATTTTAGATAAACATATAAAAAAATCCGAAAGATGAAACCATCTTCCGGATTGATTACTTCGATAATTTAGCTTTGATATAGAAATCAGCAATTACAATCGTGTTTTATTCCTTTGGAAAAATCTGCAATTTTTTTATCAAGGTCTATTAAATCAACTTTAACAGAGTCGAGGTTTTTATCATCGGTTCCTGTTAGTTCATCTCTTTTTAAAAAACCTTTTTTAATTGTGTCTCTGAAAGCTCCGGAGCAGCAGTGACCTGTGGGATTGTTGATTCTGCAGTTTTCTCCAAGGGAGTTTTTCAGGTAGTATGTTATTTGGTTAATATCTTCAAGGCCTGTTTTGACAACTGTTTCTATAATATCTTCTTCTTTTATGTTTTTGCAGTAGCAGATTATTACAGGATCTGCACCTTCCTTAAACCAGATTGGTCTTCTGAAATCATCTTTGTGGATTTTTGTATTTATATCATTGTTAAAATAGCCTGTTTCACAATAAGGGTTTCTGCATAATGAAAAATCTTTGTTCCCGATTTTATCTCTTAGATCTTTTTTTACTGCTGAAAGGGCAGTGTCGTTTTTAATTTTTTGGCCTGGTTCGCCGCAGTCCGGGCATTTTTCTATATTTTGAAGAATCTGCATTAAATCTTTCCTTTTATGTTTTATTAAAAAAAATCCTTTTATCCCTTCTGCAATAAATTCGATTGCAAGGTATGCCAGGAGTACTCCATGGAGTCTCTTAAAGATATTGTTTATTCTCTTTTCTGCAACCCTTGCAATTATTTTTAAAAAAATAAATTTAATTTGGGTTTATATTATTTTGATCGCTTTCAAGGTCTCTCTGTATGTTAATAATCCCTATGCATTCCCATTCAGAGATCTGCCCTGTACCCTGTAAAAAAATCTGAACGATGGAATCAAAATATTTTAGCCTGTAATTATGAATACACAAAACGAAATCAAAAAAACATTATTACAGGCTAAAGTTATTGCTCACATACAGGAGCTTCTTAAAGCAGAACATGGAAAAAGCAGAGCCAGTTTAGCCCGCTATCTTTGTAAAGAGTTTAATTTTTTCGATCCCGCAGGTAATATGCAGATGTCAGGTTGCCTAAAAGCTTTGACAATTCTTGAAAAGCAGTTTGAGCTACAAACTTTTTACACAACAAAACCAAATAAAAATCACAAGAAAGTAAATATTCGCCTTGGTGAACCTGTTCCGCCTCCATCAAACGTTCCTGATACAGCCGGTAAAATAGAAAACCTTGAGCTGATATCTGTAGAGACAAAAGAACAAAGGCTGATCTGGAATGAGATGATGTTAAGTGAGCATCCAATAAAAGCAGTCGATTTTGTAGGACGCCAGGTTAAATATCTCATAAGTTCTGAGCATGGATGGCTTGGCGGCATGGCTTTCAGCTCGTCTGCTATTCACCTTGAACCCAGAGACAACTGGATTGGCTGGGACTGGGAAGAACGCCAGCAATTGCTTCAGTATGTGGTTAATTTAAGTCGTTTTTTAATCAGGCCATGCGTAAAATGTAAAAATCTTGCATCGCATATTCTTGCTGCAGCAGTCAAAAAATTTCCTGAAGATTTTTATAGTAAGTACAATTATATACCATATCTGCTTGAAAGCTTTGTGGACACAACCAGCTATTCAGGCACTTGTTATAAAGCTGCAAACTGGGAGCTTGTTGGTCAGACAAAAGGCAGAGGTCGTCAGGATTCATCATGTGAGTTCAAAGAAACAATCAAAGATATTTACATGTATAAGCTTGATCCGTATTTTAAAGAAAAATTTAACCTTAAAGCAGATAAAGAGCTGGAACCTTTATCTCTTGAGTCTCTTGATGAAAAAGACTGGGTAAAAGAGGAGCTTTCAGGAGTAAATATGGGACATAAGAAGTTAAATGACAGATTGATAGAAGTGACTGAAGATATATATAAAAATCTTTCTGGTTCATATTCTGCCTGTGTAGGTGGAGACAGGAAAAAAGTAAAAGCTTTTTACAGAATGATAGAGCAGCCCGAAGATTCTGAAGTTTCAGTTGAGAATATATTAGAGCCGCACAGAGTAAAAACAATGCAAAGAATGAAAGCTCAGGAAAAGGTTTTATGTATCCAGGATGGTTCAAAAATAAATTATGACAAACTCAATGATTGCGAAGGCCTTGGAGAAATGACAAGTTCAGTTTCAAAAGGTTTCCACATGCACTCAACTATGGCTGCAACCACCGATGGGATTCCTATTGGGATATTAAGCTCAGAAATAACTGCCCGAAAAATACAAGAAAAGAAGCGAACAAAAAATGAAGAGAGAAATAGTCCTATAGAAACAAAAAAAATCTTTGACTGGGTTAAAGGGATACGTGACTGTGCCTCAATAAAAGAGTACATGCCTGAAACTGATTTAATTAATGTAATGGACAGAGAAGGAGATTTTTACGAACTTTTTGATATCCACAGAAAAGAATGCAGTAATATTGATCTGCTTGTAAGAGCGGCCTCTAACAGAAAAACAGATGAAGAAGACAAGCTGTTTGATAAATTGAGAAAATCTCCTGTTGCAACCGTAGTTGACATAGATATACCTCGTCAAAGCCAAAGACCCCGGAGAAGAAAACAAAAAAAAAGGAAAGACAAGAAAGACGAACAGCAAAAGCATCGGTTCGTTTTGAAAAGATAAGACTGAAAGCACCATCATATAATAAAAGCAAAGAGCATGTAACGCTCTGGTCTGTTCATTTAAAAGAAGATAACCCCCCTGAAAATGTTGATCCGGTTGAATGGTTTTTACTAACAACAATTAATATTAATTCTTCGGAAAAAGCTCTGGAATGTATAAAATGGTATTGTTTGAGATGGCGTATTGAAGACTGGCATCGTGTTTTAAAAACAGGGTGTAGAATTGAAGAACTTGGGATGAAAAAAGCAGAACGATTAAAACGAGCTATTGCAATAAATATGATCGTTGCGTGGCGTATTATGCTTATGACGCTGCTCGGCCGGGAAGCCCCGGATCTGCCTCCTGAAGTATTATTTTCAGATATTGAAATAAAAGTACTTCAGGATTATGCTGAAAAAAAACTTTAAAAAACCTGTAACTCTTGGTGAAATGGTCATTATGGTGGGTAAGCTTGGAGGATACCTGAGCAGAAAGCATGATCCTCCGGTTGGACATGAATTGCTTTGGAAAGGGTTTAACCACCTACAACTTATGTGTGAGGGCTATGCTTTGCGTGCAGGCTATGCCTGAATTAATTTCGTGGGTAAAGGGCAGATCAGAGATTGGGAACGAGCAAACGAGCTGAAGAACAAATTGTTTTAATAACAATAATGTAAGATCCTTTTTTTAGCCTCCTTTTTAATAATTATTCCTGACTATACGTTATCAATATTTTTCCCGCTTTCAGGGCTCTCCATAGAAGTATATAAAGCTTGTAAATTTTCACCGGATATTAATTGTTACTGTTTATTTCAAATCAGAGATTTAAAAAAAGTAAAAGCTGACGCGTCTGGATCTGGAGGAGATTAACCAGCCCGCGTCAGCTTTCAGGGGATAAGCTAAATAAAGTTTAGATTATTAATTAAAAGGCCTGCTTGATATCAAAATCAGCATAGGCTTCCATACCGTGTTCGCCAAGATCAAGACCCATGACCTCTTCCTCTTCATCCACACGAATACCAATGGTGATTTTCAGGATAAAGAAAATTATATAGGCACTTATAAAACATGGTACGGCGTATGCGATAACACCAATTAACTGAACCATGAATGAGTAATCCGAACTGAAGATACCTACAGCAAGGGTTCCCCAGATACCGCAAATCAGATGAACTGATAATGCGCCAACAGGGTCATCTATTTTAATTTTGTCGAATGCCATTACTGATACCACAACCAGTAAACCTGCTATAAAACCGATAATAATAGCACTTGTAACACTAACTACATCAGCACCAGCTGTGATACCCACAAGTCCTGCAAGAGAACCGTTTAATGCCATGGAAAGGTCAGGTTTTTTCTGCATGTACCAGGAAAGACATATGGCACCGATAATACCTGCAGCTGCAGCAAGAGCTGTTGTTACAAAAACAAAGGATACTAATCCGGGATCGGCAGAGAGAACTGAACCGCCGTTAAATCCAAACCATCCTAACCAGAGAAGGAATACACCAATGGCTGCCAAAGGCATACTATGACCTAATATAGGCTTGATTCCGTTTTTTGTATATTTTCCTAAACGTGGTCCTAAAAGCATCACACCGGCAAGTGCTGCCCATCCGCCAACAGAGTGAACCAGGGTAGAGCCTGCAAAATCATAGAATCCCATTGCATCCAACCATCCGCCGCCCCATTTCCAGGAACCGACCCATGGGTAGATAATCGCAACGTAAATAGTAGAAAATATTAAAAAACTACTTAGTTTAATTCGTTCTGCAACTGCACCGGATACAATTGTTGCTGCTGTAGCGGCAAACATGCCCTGAAAAATAAAATCGGTCCAGTAGGTGTAAATGCCGACACCATCACTGCCTGTAATCATTAAATTTTCAGGGGTTACGCCGATACCAAAGCCTGCAAATCCTAAAAATCCTGCTATGGTAAAATCTCCGGGATACATCAGATTAAAACCGATCAGGGCATAGGTTAAAAGACCAATGGCAATAATAGCTGTATTTTTAAAAAGGATGTTCACTGTGTTTTTAGCCTGGGTTAAACCTGCTTCAAGGCTTGCAAATCCAAGATGCATTATAAAGACAAGAAAGGTTGCCACAAGCATCCATGTGTTGTTAACCACGTACATGGCAGTTGCACCATCCACGTCTCCTTCAGCAAACGCTGTGCCTGGTAGGGCTGCAATTAAAATTGCAAGGGGGATTCCGATTGATTTAAATAAAGAATTTTTCATTTGTTTCCTCATATATTTTAATTTTGTTTAAATTGCATCTTCTCCGGTTTCGCCAGTACGGATCCTGCAAACATCGTCAAGTGGAAGTATAAAGATTTTGCCATCTCCAATTTTCCCTGTCTGGACACTTTGGGTGATCCCTTCAACGACTTTGTCTACAAGATTTTCCGGAACCACAATTTCAACTTTGACTTTTGGGTTAAAACCTACTGAATATTCAGCACCGCGATAAATTTCTGTATGTCCTTTCTGACGACCAAAACCTTTAACTTCTGAAATGGTCATACCGTTGATGCCGATATCAGACATGGCCTGTTTGAGATCATCAAGTTTGAATGGTTTGATTACAGCTTCAATTTTTTTCATCAGTTTTTCCTTTATCTGTTTTACTGTTCTGAAAATTCGATAAATTTCAGTTATATTCTGAAGATGCAAAACATGTACCACAATAAAAATTAAAATCGAAAAAAGCATGTAACTATTTTAATTAATTGGTTTATTTTAAACAAGATAAATTTTTGTGTGCTTTTTTAAATGTTACACTTTTGATATTTAATACACTTTTGTTGTTTTGTATGGCTAAAAACTAAACAAAAATGTAACTAAATATTTTGAGGGTTGGTTTTCGAAAAAATAATACAGCAACTATATACTTACTTGTTTTGAAGAGGGGGCAAGTCTGCGTTTGATTTATTTGGTTTAAGAAAAGCCAAAAACAGAATTAATAGACACATAATGAAGAGTTTTTCTATAACCTATCGTTTCTGAAAAGCGGCAGGTAGCTCAGTTATTTTTTAAGCCGGGTCGAACAAATAAATGTTTTACCATTCTTGCCTTTCTTCCTTAGATTACAAAATTGATCAGTCCACAATAATCAAATAATCAGCTTTATATAAATGGGCACTGCAATTTTGTTCTCATGTACAAATTAAAAAATTAAATATATTATACAAAATATTCAAGACTAAGATTAATTTTGTAATTTTATAATATTTATGTTTAATTTATTTTCTGATATTAGTCTTAGTTATTACTTTTTCCAGGACGATTTATATTTATGAAAATTGAAAATATTTTTTTCTGGTTATTAATAATCTTTTACATAATAACAGTCTCTTTTATGACGGTTAAAGATTATACGTCTGCCAAACGAGAACGTCTTGAAAAAATCGATTCCAAACTTTATACAGCAGCCCAGGCTCTGGATACTATTCTTGGGAAAGATTTTCATGACCGGTATAATTTAAAAAATCCGATCAGCAATGAAAAATACGATAAAATTGTAAAGAAATTAAACAGGTTTGTTGATAACCTTAATATAGAATATGTTTATTCTATGGCAAAATATAAAGGATACTTTTATTTTATAGTTAGTAATGAGACTGAAGAAGACAGAAAGAGAAAAACCTTCAGTATTTTTTATAATTTATACTTTGATCCTCCTGAAGATTTGAAAAAGGCATATAATAAAAGCGAAACTGTATTCTCATCAAAATATACAAACACATGGGACAGCTTCAGGTCGGTTTTTATCCCAAGAACCACTGATGAAAATTTCAGGTATATACTTGCAGCTGATATTAAAACAAAAGATCTGAAAAAAATCCTTAACAAAACAATTTTAAAATCTTTTTTAAAAGGATTAGTCTTTATTCTGCCCATTATCCCTGCTTTTTTTCTAATGAAGAGAATTTCAAAAAACAGAGAAAATGAGCTTCTTCATCGGATTTATAATGATTCTCTTACAGAGCTTCCAAACAGAAACCGTTTTATTCATGATTCCCCTGTTTTGTGCAAAAGCTGGATAATAGGTGTATTATTTGACATAGATTCTTTCAGGGAAATAAACGATCTTTTCGGCGGAGATATAGGTGATGAACTTTTAAAAGATGTTGCTGATATAATACAAAAAAATATATCCTCTGAAGATCTTTTATATAAATTTCCTGCAGATGAATATCTTGTGATTTTTAAAAGAAAACAACTGGAATCAATTGAGCAGATTACCAGAGAAATATTAAGCAAGGTATCTCTTTCAAACTTTGATAAAACTGGTAAAGAGATATCTATTACAATGAGTGCAGGGATTACAGAAGAAATTGAAAATTACAAGAGACTTCTTTCAACATCAAATATTGCAAAAAACAGAGCAAAACAGCTTAATAAAGGAGTAGTAATATATAACAGGGAACTAAAACAGGAGAAAAAATTCAAAGATAATCTTTACTGGCTTAATGAACTTAAAATTGCACTTGATGAAGAAAGAATTGTCCCTTTTTTTCAGCCTATAAAAAACAACAGAACAGGGAGGATAGATAAGTACGAAGCTTTAATAAGGCTTTTACAAAAAGACGGGAGTGTTATATCTCCCTTTAAATTTCTCGATGTGGCAAAAAAGAGTAAGCTTTATCCTGAACTTACAAAAACTGTTATTCTTAAAGCCTTTCAGGCCTTTACCGGGAAAAAGGATATAAAGGTTGCTATAAACTTTACTACCAGCGACTTTTTAAATACTGATACAATGAACTATCTTAAAGAGATGGTTGAAAAATACAGCATGAAGGATAAAGTAATTGCTGAAATAGTAGAGTCAGAATCAATTAAAGATCACAGTGAAATATTTGATCTTGTTGATGATCTTAAGATGTCAGGAGTGAAAATAGCTATAGATGATTTTGGAAGTGGTTATTCCAACTTTGAATACCTTTTAAAACTTAAGGCTGATATAATTAAAATAGACGGCAGCCTGATAAAAAACATTTTAAAGGATGAAAACTCAAGGCTTATAGTAAAAGCTATAATCTCTTTTGCGGAGAAAATGAATCTTGAAATTGTAGCAGAATTTGTATCAGATCCTGAGATTCAAAAAGAGATTGAAAATTATAATATCGATTATTCCCAGGGTTTTTATATAGGTAAACCTGAAAAATTTTAATCTGAAAACTAATTCGGTTAAGAGGGTTTTATGACAATTCAAATTGTTTTTCATGAACAATTCTATAATTCTGATTATGCTAATGATCCCGCAGCAAGTTCAGGTCGTCTGGATGGAATAATGGATATCATTGAAGCGCAACCGGAAATGTATAATATAATAACTCCCGAGCCTGCTTATGACGAAGATATATTAAGGGCTCATGAACAGAGCCATTTGGAGAGTATTCAATACGACTATCATTTATACGATTTGTCATCACTGGCCGCCGGAGGTGCAATTAAAGCAGCTCAAACTGCATATGAAGGAAACCCGGCTTTTGCTGTTATTCGTCCGCCAGGGCATCATGCTTCAGCCGATTCCTGCTGGGGATTTTGTTATTTCAATAATATGGCGATCAGTCTGTTGAAACTGTTTTCTGAAGAAAAAATCAAGACTGCGTTTATTCTTGACTTTGATCTTCATACCGGAGACGGAAACATAAATATACTTGAAAATCGTAAAGATGGATTTAAGGTGAATATACTTAACCCCCGGGCAGATGACAGGGCAAGTTACCTTGAAGAGGCTGAAGATGTTATGAAAAATCTGTCAGATATAGATATTCTGGCAGCTTCCGCCGGATTTGACAAAGGTGTTGAAGACTGGGGAGGTCTTCTTTATCCTGAAGACTATAATGAACTGGGCCAAATGATGAAACAAACAGCGCAGCGGTTATGTAAGGGCAGACGTTTTGCTGTTCTTGAAGGTGGTTACAATCATGATGTTCTTGGGGATAATGTAGATGAGTTTTGTAAAGGATTTGAATAATCCTTTTATCTCTTACGAAAAACTGCAATACATAAGACCGTGATCTGCATAAATAATAAGACTTATAAGTTTGATTTTTTTTGGTTTATCTGCTGAATAATAAAAGCTTTGCAACTTGGTTTTTAATAAGCTTTAATGCATGACAATTTTAAGTATTCTTTCATTTACATAAAATTTCAAGAGGTTGATATGTCCTGTCTTTCAGATTTTAAAGTTGTGGCTATTATGGGAGATAAATCACAAGATATGATTAATGAAAACATATCAGAAAAAAAGACTTTTTTTCTTAAAAGAATTGTACAGAAAATTTCCAAAAGCATAACAGGAAAATTTTCCAAATTTTTCCTTGGTGATCTTTTGTAGATATAAGATTATTTTATTATATAAACCAAGGTAAAAAAATTTACTTTTATACCTTACATAATATGAAGGTTTTGTTCTTAATTTGTTTAAAAAACAAATTAAATTTTTAATATAAGTTTATAAAAAAATAGGAATTTTAAAAATTCAAACATATACAAATCATTCAGATTTAGAACCAAAGATTAAAGGAATAATTTTTGATCTTGACGGAACACTTTTAGATACACTTTTCGATATTGCAGATTCTGCAAACAAAGCACTTGAAAAATTCGGGTATAAGACTCTTTCCTACAGCAGATATCAAAAACTTTTAGGTAACGGGTCAAGGGTTTTGATTACCCAGGCTATTCCCGAAGAAAAAAGAAATATTGAGCATATTGAAGAAGTCCTTGAATACTACCTTGAGGTATACGAAAATCTTAAAACTGAAAAAACAAGGCCTTATAAAGGTATTACTGATCTGCTAGAAAGTTTGACTGAAAAAAATATAGATTTGGCTGTTGTTACAAATAAAAATGATTTTCTTGCCCAAAAGTGTATTAAAAATTTTCTTCCACAAATTAATTTCAAGTTCGTATTGGGCCAAAAGGAAGGTTTCCCTACAAAGCCTGATCCTTATATGGTTCATAAAACTATTGAAATAATGGGAGCAAAAGCCAAAAACTATCTTTTCCTGGGTGATACACCTGTTGATATACAAACAGCTTTGAATGCAGGTATTAAACCTGTTGGAGTAACCTGGGGATTCAGGTCAGAAAAAGAACTTTATGATGCCGGAGCATGGAAAATCATAAACCGGCCTGAAGAGCTTATAAATTTACTTGATTAAAAAATAAAAGGCTCCTTTTAAAGCTTCGGAGCCTTTTAAATATTCTATTATTTGTTATTTTCACCCGGAGCCTTAAAAGCGCCTTTAGGAAAAAAACAATATGGGCATTCTTCAGGCGGCTCATCTCCGTAATGAACATGTCCACACATCATGCACCTCCAGGGCTTTCCTGTTTCTGAATCAAGGGGATCTTCTGTATGAACAGGGGCATCATTAAAATCTGGCATTACAGGCTCATAACCCATTAAAGCATGACCTCCGAGAACAAGCCTCTGAATTTCGCTTGTACCCTCATAAATTCTGAACAATCTGGTATCTCTGAAAATTTTCTCTACAGGATACATAGCAGTATATCCGTATCCTCCAAGAATCTGAAGAGCCTGATCAACTACTTCAAACGAAGCCTCTGTTGTATAGAGTTTTGCCACTGATGCTGATATGGTTGGATCTTTTTTATTGTCAGCTTCCCATGCAGATTTGTAAACCAGTAGTCTTGAAGTTTCAACCTTTTGATACATATCTGCAATTTTAAACTGTATTGACTGAAATTCGGCAAGTTTTGACTTAAAAGCCTTTCTTTTTTTTGCGTAATGAATTGCATAATCCATGGCTGATCTTGCAGCACCTGTAGCAAAAGCACCTATTACAGGACGGGTTCTGGAAAAAGTTTTCATGGCAAGAGCAAAGCCTTCTCCCGGCTCAGCAAGAACATTTTCTGCAGGAACCCTTACATTGTCAAATCTTACACCTGCTGTGTTGGAACATCTTTGTCCGAGTTTAGGTATGGTTTTGCCCTGTCTTACACCTTCCTGATCTCTTTCTATAAGAAATGCGCATATACCTTTATGTTCCTGTTTTGAGTCTACAGTAGCAAATATTGTATAAAAATCTGCAAGTCCTCCGTTTGTTACCCAGTATTTTGTACCGTTGATGATATAATCATCTCCGTCTTTTTCAGCTTTGCATTTAATTCCTGAAACATCTGATCCCATTGTAGGTTCTGATGTGGCAAAACTCATGAGTTTGAATTCCTTTGCCATCAAAGGAAGATATTTCTTTTTTGCCTTTTCATTGGAAGAAAGAATAAGAGGTTCCATACCAAGAGAATTATCAAAAATTGAAGTCGCAATTCCAGGACATGCTGCTGCAATTTCTTCAGTTACAATAGAACCTTCAATGATTCCGTGCCCCTGACCTCCGTATTCTTTTGGTATATCTCCGTTCATTATATTCTGATTAAAAGCTTCTTTTAAAACTTCCATTGGGGTTTGATCAATACTATCATAATAACCGGCTATCGGAAGTACATGTTCAAGTGCAAACTTTCTTGCCTTTTTCTTAAGTTCTTCCTGTTCTTCAGTTAAAGTAAAGTCGAGCATAATACTCTCCTGATTTTAAAATAAAGATTAATAGAAACGAATTTTTGAAATGAACTGTTTAGATATAATATTCTAAATATATAGTTTAATCAAGTGACCTAAGATATAGTACAAAAAAAGATAATATTCAGATTTATTTGAATGCTGAAACTGGGTGTTAGTATTGGTATTCCGGCAAATTTTCATAATCTTTATAAAATCCATGCTTTTCAATATATGAATCATCAAGCTGTGATTTAAAAGAGTATCCATCGGCTACTGGTGAATTGTATTTTTTAAGGATTTCCATGTAAACTCCTTCTTCTTTCATCTTACGAGTAGCCTCATCTATTGCTTTTATAATACCTGTTTTTGCCCATGGTGATTTTCTGGAAACTTGTATGACCTGATGAAAACGGGTCCATGGCCAGTTTATCTGATATTCTTTTAGTTGATCCCTGATTCCCTGATTTTTTGAATGATAGTTAATTAATGTTGAAGAAGATATTACTAAATCTCCACGGTTTTTTACAAGCATTAAAGAAATTGATGCCGGGTCCGGGACAAAATGAATATTTGTGAAACCGTCAGATTTTTTCATGAAAGTTTGTGTCCAGCCGTTACCTATAAAATCGATTAAATTGTATTGTTTAAGGTCTTTCAAAGAATTAATTGATGGAATAGCTTTTTTCATTTTTATATCATTTTTACGAATAAAAAGATTCCAGATTTGCGGACATGTTTCCTCTTTTGCAAAAATTGCATACTCAAATCTTTCAGGAGTTGGAGTGGTAAGCATAGCATCGGCATGGCCGTGTTTAACTTTTATTTGAGAACGGCCCCAAGGATATAACTCGTGTTTAACTTTAATATTTAATTTATCTGCAATATACTGCACAATTTCAGGCTGAATTCCAGAAATTTTACCGTTTTGATTTTCAAAACAAAAGGGAGCATAATTTTTCATATACACAAATTCCATAATATCTTTTTCAGCATACAAAGGTCTGGTAAGAATAACGAAAAATATTGTAAAAAGAGTTTTTAGAATTGTTTTTTTTGTTTTATTCATAATTAAAGCCTACCAATTAACTTAAATATATTAATTTTAATTGCAGGTCTGAGACTAGCAAAAAAATAAGATTTTGTATATTTATGAATCTTGACACAATAAGTTTTCAGATAGATACTTTTTCAAGTAAAAATATTAACACCCTATTTTAAAGAAATGAATTGATCTGTATATGAGCCGTCAAAAAATGGATTCTATTAAAACAAATGAAGCTCAGCTTATACTAGCTGAAAAAAGGACTTCTCTTGCTGTACTACGAACAGGCCTTGCAGTTCTTGCACTTCCGCTTTCTGTTATCAGTGTGCTGATTGTTACATCAAACTATTATAACGTGCTTGATGTTATTTATATTCTTGTACTTCTTGGAATTGTCAACTTTGTTCTTGTGACCTTCGGAGTGTATCTGATTATTATTTCATTAAAAAGGATGAAACACTTTGATCGAATGATTGCTGAAATTAAAGCAGAGAATTCTGTAATAGGAAAGTTCATGGAGTAACTTAAAAGCCTGTGAATTGTTTGAGAATAAACCCGGAATTATAAATATATTCTAGATATGGAAAATTTTTATATAAAATGACGGTTTAAACTCTTAATATCAGCCTGGTAGTCTGAATAAACTGCCAGGCTGATTTTTTTATTTAGTTTTGAGCTGGAAATTTTTGTTTAATAACTTCTATTGCAAGTTTTCCGTTTTTTGCTTTAACATCTTTTAACCAGCCGGTAACCATCTCATGGTTTTCTGAGATCCATTTTTCAGCAACATCTTCAGGTTCTATCTCCTTGTACCCGTATTCATAAATCCATAAACTCTGAATTTGAGTAGGAACTTTTAACTGCTTCATAAATTTATAAAGTTCAGGATAGCGAGAGCTGAAATTTTTATTTACAACAGTGTAAACTTTACTGCTGCTTATGAATTTTTCAGTTCCGGGTACAGCTCCGAGAAATTTCATATCCATTTCAATTGTCATCCAGTGAGGGCTCCAGCAGCCGAAAGCAACCCATTCTTTGTCTTTCATTTTTGATTTTACCTGGCTTAACATTGCTGAAGTAGCACTTCCAATCTGCTCCCAGTCTCCAAGGCCTGCGGCATCATTTTTAATTATGGCTGACATTTCATTGTGCATTCCTGAACCAGGCTCAATATTATAAATTTTATTTTTAAATTTTGCGCCGTATTTATCAAGATCACCCATATTTTTTACACCAGAATTCCATACATAACCAGGAACGCAAAGCCCTATTTTACAGTCTTCTATATTAATACCTAATTTTTCAACTTCACCTTTTGCTGCCAGGGGATTTAGCATATCGTTTTGATGTGGAGTCCATGCGCCAAGAAATACTTCCATCTGGTCATTGGACATTGTTTTGTAAATTATTGGAGGTCCGACTTCTTCCTGAGCTGTTTCATAACCGATAGCATTAACAATTTGACAAACAATTTCTGTCTTTACTGTAACTCCGGGCCACGGTGGTACACCAAACCGGATTGTTTCTGCAGATAAAAGTGCAGGTGTAAGTAAAAATAAGATAGCCAGTAAGACAAATTTTCTCATAATAAATCACTCCTAAATTTTAGTTATTGTTTACGCAAGCCATCTATATAATTAAAATTTTTAAATTGCAACCGGTATAGAAATATAGTTAAACATTGAATACAGGCAAACTTATAAAAAAACATGCTAGGAAAATAAAAAAATAAGATCTAAGTTGCTGAAATTCAAACTTAACTTGAAAAGTAATTAATTGTTGAAAAAAATAAGTTATAAGATTAGAAAATATTTGATGTAAATGAAAATTTTATTGGAATAGATCAAAAAACGGCTGGACTGTAATTTTTAAACACATGCTTTGCTGCAAAAGTATCAGTAAGAGGATATCCCTTTGTTATTTTTTTCTGGTTATGGGCTTATACAGGGTTTGATAAAAACACCAAACCCTGAAAAAATGCTGTTATTAGAATTTTTTTTATAAATAATTCCATGTAGATATTAAATTTATATTTTACTGAAGTTGAATTTATAATTTGAAGCTTAGATTTTTATCGCAAATTCGATAAATTATATTATTTCTAAAATCAGTCTTTTAATATTTTAATTCAACAGAAAAATAAAAAACAAAGAAAAAAAAATACACAAATTTAACTGCTGATGATATCCTGTTTATAAATCTTAAAAATAGCCATCTGATAAATTTTATTTAAAATCAATTTCTTCCCAAAGATCATCATCCTTTGTATCAAGTCAGAGTCAGAGTATTATAAAACCTAATTAAAATTTAATTTTAAAAAGGAGCTTTTAATTGGAAAAAGATAAATTACTTCAGGATTTAACTGACAAACATCCAGAAATAAAAAATATTTCAGCCAAAAAAGAGGTTTTCTGGATTAATCCAAAATATAATTCTTTATCCGGATTTGAAAAAAAATCTTATCTTAGTGCAGACATGATTACAGATGCTGAAAAGCGTCTAAACAGATTTGCCCCTTTTATTGAAAAAGTTTTTCCTGAAACACGGGAAACAAATGGTGTAATTGAATCTCCACTTATCGAGGCAGAGCTTCTTAAAAAAAGACTTTCCAAAAGATTTAACTGTGAGCTTAAAGGAAGGCTCTTTATTAAATGCGATAATAATCTTCCTGTATCAGGTTCTATAAAAGCACGGGGAGGCATCTATGAAGTTCTTCTCCATGCCGAAAAGCTTGCCTTTGCAAACAGTATGATAAATCAAAGTGATAATTATCTGGTCTTTGCTGATGAAAAATTTAAAAATTTTTTTTCACAATACACAATTTCTGTCGGTTCAACAGGAAATCTTGGACTTAGCATTGGAATAGCAGGGAAAAAACTTGGTTTTAAAGTAAAGGTTCATATGTCATCAAACGCAAAACAGTGGAAAAAGGATCTTTTGCGAAAAATAGGTGCTGAAGTTATAGTTTATGATTCTGATTATGGAAAAGCTGTTGAGAAGGGCAGGGCAGAAGCTTCCGGTGATCCTTTCAACCATTTTATTGATGATGAGAACTCATTTGATCTTTTTCTTGGTTATGCCACTTCAGCTGTGAGACTTAAAAATCAGCTTGAGGAAATAAATATAATACCTGATGAAAAAAATCCTATTTATGTTTATCTGCCCTGCGGAGTCGGAGGAGGCCCTGGTGGAATAACATTCGGTCTAAAAAATATATTCGGTAAAAATATTCATCCTTTTTTTGCTGAACCTGTATCTTCCCCTTCAATGCTTTTAGGCCTGATAACCGGTCTTCATGAAAATGTATCTGTTTTTGATGCAGGTCTTGATAATGTAACAGAGGCAGACGGTCTTGCAGTCGGAAGACCTTCGGGGTTTGCAGGAAGGCTTCTTCATGATAAAATTTCAGGTATATATACAGTTGAAGATAAACTTCTTTTAAAGCTTATATCCGAAGTTTATGACAAAGCCGGAATATTTATAGAACCGTCTGCTGCTGCAGGAATGCCTGGACCTTTTAGGCTGATTGAAAATACCGGCAGTTTTTCAGAGCATAATAAATCCGGGAATCAAGCAATATATTCTGATAATGGAATACATATAATCTGGGCAACAGGCGGAAGTATGATCCCTGATAATGAAAAAATGGCTTATTATAAAAAGGGTTCAGCTCTTATTTCAAAGGAGTAAAATGACTGTATGTAAGTTTCATCTTAATATAAAATGAAAAGAATTAAAGAGGTAAAATATGAATATTTCTTTTATTGGCCTTGGAATTATGGGAAGCAGAATGGCTTGTAATCTTCTGAAACATGAAAACTCTAAATTAACAGTATTTAACAGATCCATGAAACCTGCTGATAAGCTTGCTGAATCTGGTGCTTTTAAAGCTGATTCAGCAGAAGACGCAGTTTCAGGTAGTGATGTTGTGTTTACAATGCTTTCAGATCCTGAAACAGTTGCAAATTTAGCATTTAAAGATAAAGGGTTTGTTTATTCCATGAAAAAAAATGCTGTATGGATTAATTGTTCAACTGTTAACCCTTCATTTGCACGTGAATGTGCAATGCGTTCTGCTGAGCATGATATAAAATTTATTGATGCCCCTGTTGCCGGTTCTTTAAAACCTGCTGAAAATGGTGAACTTACTTTTCTTGTCGGAGGAGAAGAAAAAGATATAGAATTTGTTAAGCCTTTATTGGAACTAATGGGGAAAAAGATTTTATACTTGGGAGATGCAGGCCAGGGGAGTGCTTTTAAAATGCTTGTTAATTCACTGCTTGCACAATCAATGGCTATTTATTCAGAAACTGCTTTATTAGGAGAAAAACTCGGTTTCAGCCGTGATTTTCTTATGGATGTTCTCCCGGAACTTCCTGTTACAGCCCCATTTTTCAAAGGCAAAACTTCAATGATAAAAAATGGAGAATATGAAACAGAATTTCCGCTTGAGCTGATGCTTAAGGACCTTCATCTTCTTGATATAACAGCTTATGAAAAAAATCATCCCTTATATCTTGGAAGTGCTGTAAAACAGTTATACGCCGGAGCAAAATCTAAAGGAATGGCGCGCAAAGATTTTTCTTCGATTTTCAGTTTCCTTGAAAATTCATAAAAACAATGGATTAAAACTCAGGTTCTGTCCGTATGACTCCCAAGCTTCGGCTTGGGAGTTTATGTTTTTTTTTCTGATATGAATTTTTATTATGTTCTGAACAAAAATTTTAAAGTTCTGCTATTTACTAAACAAAAATTTAAAATCAGTATTTAAGACTTGAATATTTTAAAATATAATCATTGCTTACTTTTTTAAGTCTCAGGCATAAAAGTACTCCTGAAACAGTAAGTCCAACAATAAGACTTACCCAGAAACCTTCAGCTCCCATAGGGCTTACAATAATATCAGTCATTGAAATTAAATAGCCAAGCGGCAGTGTTATTATCCAGTATGCAGTAAATGTCATTAAAAATGTTACAATAGTATCTTTATAACCTCTTAAAGCACTCTGACAGGTAATCATAAGAGCATCTGAAACCTGATAAAGTGCAGCTGTTTTAAGAAGAACAACCGCTGTTTTTATTACATCCGGTTCTGTAGTATAAAAGGATGCAATAAGTTCAGGATATAATCTTGTAAATGCAAGAGTAAAAAATGCAATTATTATTGCTGCTGCAGAGCCGATAATACAGGAAAATCTTGCGGCATAAGGATCTTTACTCCCGATTGAATGGCCTGCTCTTATTGTTACAGCCATACCTATGCTCAAAGGTATGGAAAATATCAGTCCTGAATAATTAAGTGTTATCTGATGACCGCCGACAACAGCAGTCCCTAGTACACCTATAAAAAGAGTAATGCAGGCAAAAATGCTGCATTCCATAAAAAGTGTTCCTCCTATTGGAAGACCGAGTTTAAGAATTTCAAGTGATCCTTTTACAGAAGGTAATGTAAATTTTGAAAATATTTTAAACTGTGAACACTCTTTATCAAAAATACAGTAAATAATAATACATAAAAGAAAAATCCAGAATGTAAGACCTGTTGCCCACCCGCATCCAGCTCCTCCTAGTTCAGGAAAACCTCCTTTGCCGTGTATAAGAATATCGTTTGCAGCATAATTAAAACATACACAAATAAATGAAATAAACATTTGAGGCCTGGTCTTTCCAAGCCCCTCAACAAAAGATTTTAGAACAAGGTAAGCACCTGCTGCAGGCATGCCGATGGATACACCAATGAGATAATTTTTTACAACATCTGATACATCATCTGAAATCTGCATAATTTCAAGAATAAAATCTGCGTTGTTAAAAAAAAATATTAGAGCCAAAGCTGAAACAAATGAAATCCATAAAGCATCTTTAACAGGTTCAGAAGCTTTTTCTATTTGCCCTCTGCCTTTGAGCTGGGCTGTAATTGGGACAACAGCCATCATAATTCCGCTCATGGCAATGACAAAAGGAAAGAAAATACTGGAACCTACTGCTGCTCCGGCAAGAGCTGTTTTGCTGTAATGCCCGGCCATCATGGTATCAATAAAGCCAATAACCGTAAAACCGAGCTGGGTAAGTAAAAGCGGGAGTGCAAGTCGGAATATCAGGAGAAGTTCATCTGAAATTCTTCTTATTAAACTGCCAAAATCATCATTAACAACTTTTTTCATTAAATTTTCCTGTAAAATAAACAACTTCAATTAAGCATTTAATTGATTTTCGTATTCTATAATTAAACTATTTTGAGTTTTCCTAAATCAAAAAAAATTATCTCAGACTGTATAATTTACAAAACTGCCTGAGATAATTTGATGAATATATTTTTTAAAAAGATAAGTTTTAAACCACTTATTTTACAAAGGTTTTTCCTCAAATAAATTTTGATAAAGTACATAATACTTATTTATATTGCTTACATATTCAACAGGTTCATGACCAACCGTTCGAAGCGTTCCTATTTCTACATTTCGAAACCATTTATTTCTGTCAAGCCCCATTTTTTCTGTTAGATTTCTTGCTTTTCTTATTTTTGCAGGCCCAGCATTGTATGCTGCAAGAGTAAACCTTACCCTGTCTTTTGCTTCAATATCTTCATCACTGAAATATCTGTTCCTTATAAAATCAAGATATTTTACACCTGCATGAATATTGTTTTCAGGGTCGTTAATATCTTTTATACTGATTTTTTTGTCAGCAGCAGTAGATGGAAGTATCTGCAAAACTCCTACAGCCCCTTTGCCGCTGACTTTAGAATTATCAAACCCTGATTCCTGAAATGCCAGAGCCATAATAAGAAGCCAGTCGAAATCATATTTTTCAGCATATTTTTTTATATATTTTTTATACTTTTTTAATTTTCCCCATGATTCAATATTGTCGGGATTTTTAAGTTTAGAAGCACTTTTATAATACCTGTTGTAATAAATATTACCAAGTAAGCTTCCTTTTTTATGATTTTGCAAAAAAGAATCAAGACTATTTTTAAGTTTTGGGTTATTTTTTCTAACTGCCCAGGCTATTTTTGAATTTTTTCTTAAAACAGCATTTTCTTGAAGTTGAATTTCAGGAAGAACTTCTGACCATATTTTTGCAATATGACTGTCTGCAATTGTAGCTGACAAAACTCCTGCGTCAACCATTTCAAGAATACTTTCTGTTTCAATATTTTCATCAACAAATTTGATTATTACTTCTTTCTTATCCATTTCACTGAGCTCTTTATTTAGAGAAACAAGACTGTCGTAATAACTGCTGCTTTTTCTAACCCATACTTTTGTACCTGATAAATCATACTTGTTTTCAAAAGATATATTTTTTTTTCTGTTACTGCTATCTCCTTAATATTTGTCAGGTACGGACGGGTAAAATCGACTTTATCTTTTCTTTTGTTAGTTATGGTCAAGCCTGCTGCTGCAATATCTCCGTAGCCGTTATTAAGCATTGGAATAAGTTGATCTCTTGCCACCGGAATAAACTCTATAATTGTTTTAAGCTCGTTTTTGTTGGTATTTCGGTTAAGATATTTTTCATATTCTTTAAAAAGAGAATATTCATAACCAAATAAATGACCGTTATTAATATAAAAATTAGTTTTATTAAGGGTTGTAAGAACTCTTAGGTATTTTCTTTTTTTAATTTTATCAAGATCTGATGTGAATTTTTTTTCAAGATGGGTGTCCAGCGGGTGAACCGGACTCCCGGATTGTGTAAGTTCTGTTGTGTCATATCCGGAATTTCGGTGTAAGAAAAAAAAGTAAAAAAAAGCGGTTAAAATAAGAGCAGATATAATTAAAATTAATACGTTTTTTTTCTTCATAAAATTTTCCCTGTATATTTTTGCTAAAATGTTTTTAGAGTTTCAAGTTTAAAATTAAGTATTTTTTTATGATATCAGATTTTATAAAAAATTTAAGCTTAATAATTTTTACTTCTTTGAAGGTTCACTTTTAATTGATTAAGCTGATTTTTTATAATTGCCTGCTCCCCAATGTTTTGTTATTTAATGTGAACGATGGTTGGCTGCAAAAACGGCATTATTAATTTTTAAGCATTTCGGAGATTATATGACAACTGAAAGCAAATGGTACATTGAAACAATTACTTACCCTGAACTTTTAAAAAGAAATGCGGATAAATTCCCTGAAAGGACGGCTCAATGGTGGAGAGATGAAACTGGTGACCATAAAATTAATTTCAAAGATTTATGGCACAATACAAAAGCTGTTTCTTCATACCTGATTGATACAGGTTTAAAAAAAGGTGACAGAGCTGCAATTATGGGAAAAACTTCTCCGAATTGGGCTATTGCAGATTACGGCATTATGTGTGCCGGCGGAATTAGTGTTTCTGTTTATCCGGGACTTTCACAGCAGGATCTTTTTTATATTTTAGAAGATTCCGGATCAAAGGTTATTTTTATAGATGCCTATGGTAATTTTGAAAAAATAAGAAATATAAAGCACAAACTTACATATTTAGAAAAAGTAATATTTTTAAATGAAAAAAAAGTAGCATTTAATTCGGAAAGTACAGATATTGAAAATGTAATAAGCACAGGAAAAAAAATGGACCTTGAAAATCCTGATGTTTTTGATCAAAGAGTTAATACTGTTGAACTTAAAGATCCGATGATGATTGTCTATACTTCCGGAACAACGGGAAAGCCCAAAGGAGTTGTTCACACATATTTTTCATTTAATGCCGCCTGCAGAAGAGACCTTGAGATGATTCCGGTTTTAAAGAATAATGATGTTTTTCTATCCTTTCTTCCCCTTGCACACACATATGAAAAAGAATGCGGTCACGGTATAGCAATGTATGGAGGATGTACTATAGCTTATTCATCACCTCAGACTTTAACAGATGACCTTCAGTTTTTTTCTCCTACTATTTTTATGTCTGTTCCAAGAATTTACGAACGAATTTATATGCAGATGAAAGAAAAATCTTCAGGGTCATCAATCCGAAATTTTATTCTGAAAAATGCTATAAATTCAGCAGTAGAGGCAATAAGACAGGTGAGTGACAAAAGCGGTTTTATTGATATGTCAGAAGATGCAGAACTTGTTAATAATCTTAGAGGATTTTTTAAATTAAAATATAAATTTTTTGATAAACTTGTTTATTCCAAAATAAGAAAGATTTTAGGGGGGAGATTAAGGTTTGCTTTTTCTGCCTCAGGATCTCTTTCCAAAGAACTTTGTGAAGCTTTTTTATCTATGGGAGTAAGAATTTATGAAGGTTACGGATCTACTGAAACACTTAACACAGTTAATTTAAACAGGCCTGAAAAAATTCTTCCGGGATCAGTCGGCCCTTTATGCGTAGGTGTTGAAGGTAAAGTTTCACAAGAAGGAGAATGGCTTGTAAAAGGAGATAATATTTTTAAAGAGTACTGGAATAAGCCTGAGCTTACAAAAGAGGCTTTTACTGATGACGGATTTTATAAAACCGGAGATATTGTAGATGTTCTACAGGATGGATATATAAAAATTAAAGACAGAAAAAAAGGACTTATTGTTCTTGATACCGGGAAAAATGTTCCTTCAGCCAAAGTTGAAAGTCTTTTTGCACTCAGAAGATATATAGACACTGCTGTAGCATTTGGAAATGACAAAAAATTTGTATCAGCGGTTATAATTCCGGATTTTGATGCAGTAATCAGAAAAATGGAGGCAGATAATATAAATTTTGATGAAGAAAAATTTGTATTTGAAGACGGAATATGTATTGAATTTTCAAAAGATTATATCGAAGATGAATATTTAAAAAAACTTATCGAGTCAGATGTTGATAAGGTCAATAAAAAACTTGAAGATTATGAAAAAATAAAAAAGTATGTTATTTCAAATAAAAAATTAACAGAAGCAACTGGAGAGCTTACACCCACCTTAAAAGTAAAAAAAGAGATAGTGTTCAATAATTATAAAGAAGAGGTTGAAGCACTTTATTTATAAAAGATTAAAATTTCCGGGAGAATTTTCAGTTTTGAGAAATAGTGTTTTATTTCTAAGATATCCTTTTTTGCCCTCAGTTGGATAGGTCCGTAATAGAAAGCAGCTGGCGGATTGGTACAGTACAAGCCGCCAGGTATATTCCCAGGCTCTGGTTTGGAAATGTAATATACTGGATAAAAAAGTTATATTTTTTTTCGATTTTTTCAGTTCTGATAATAAGGGAAGTGATCAATTCCATGTTTATTGTATATTCTTGACACTTCTTCAGATTTTAAAAAATTATATGCTTTTTCACTGAATTTCCCGGAATTATTCATCATTGCAATATGAGATATTTTGGGAGAACCTTTAACTCCGAGTTTTATAAAATCAAAAATATCTGGAAATATTCTTTTATACCTGAGTGCAAGATGATAATAAACAACCGCACAATCAGCTTTTCCGGAGAAAACTGCCTCAGGAGCTTCCCTGTGATGAATCGATTCGCCGTAAATAAAATCAGGCAATTCATTATTATCAGACTCTTTATAAATCGATTCCAGGTATTGGCTGTAGCTTGCATTTTCCCTTTTAGGATTAGATATGAAAATATTCATATTTTTATTTAGTGCATCTTTTAAAGTTTTGATTTTTTCACCATCTTTTTTTCTTATAAGAAGAGCATTGCATCTTGAAGCCATAAATGGGTGATATTTTTTTACCAGCCCTTTAAGACTCAGATTTTCAATTATTTTTTCAGGAGAAATAAAAATATCCGGTTTTACTGAAATTTCCAGATTTCCGCATAAAATTTTACCTGAATTTATTATATCAACAAGAGGTTTCGGTGGAGTAGTAGCATAAAAAATATTTATGTCATCTTCAATTCTACTTTTAAAAAGATTCAGGGATTCATTTAAAGCCATGTGATGATTGCCGTCTGAAAAAATAACAAGATCTGCTTTAACAGGATCTCCGTGAAAATCTAAAATACGGTTATGCACTGAGTTAAAGGGGATTGAACTGTTGTTTTGAAATATTCTTTCATCAGGCCATTTAAGCATAAATTTTTAATTATTCCTTTTTTAGTTAATTTATCTCTTAATAGTTGCTGAGCGAAAACTGATTTTACTGCCCATTTCTTTGTCAGCTTAATACTTTAATCTTCAAAGCATTAAAGTATTCAAGCGGCCAATTTTTTTACCTGACGTAACTGAACAAAAAATCCGGTTTTTCTTTCAAATACTAAGTGTCTTAATGTTTCAGATAAAATGCAAATATAAATTTAATATGAATAATGCTTTTACATTTTAATCATATACAATTTTTTATTTTAAAATAAAAATCTATTCAAAACTCATTATAATTGTTATAGAAATGTTTTTTTTAGATAAAAATTAATCAAGGAGTTTTTTTGTATGAGCAGTGATCCGAATAAAGTAATTTATTCCATGATGAAAGTCAGTAAATATATCCAGAGTAAACCTGTTATAAAGGATATTTCGCTTTCATATTTTTACGGAGCTAAAATCGGTGTTTTAGGTCTTAACGGTTCCGGTAAGAGTACTCTTTTAAGAATTATGGCCGGGGTAGACAAAGAATTCAACGGAGAAGCTGTTTTGTCAGACGGTTATTCTGTTGGTTATCTTGAGCAGGAGCCAGAGCTTGATCCTGAAAAGACAGTTAAAGAGACTGTTGAAGAAGGAATGCAGGAGCTTGTAGATCTTTTAAAAGAGTATAATCAAATAAGCGAAAAATTTGCAGAGCCGATGACAGACGATGAAATGACAGCTCTTATTGAAAGACAGGGCGAACTACAGGAAAAACTTGATGATCATGATGCCTGGGATGTCGACTCAAGACTTGAAATGGCAATGAATGCTTTAAGATGTCCTCCCGGAGATACAAAAACCAAAGTTTTATCCGGTGGGGAAAAAAGAAGAGTTGCACTTTGCAGACTTCTTCTGCAAAAGCCTGATGTTTTACTTCTGGATGAGCCTACAAACCATCTTGATGCTGAAACTGTTGCATGGCTGGAGCATCATCTTCATTCATATCAGGGAACAGTAATTGCAGTTACCCATGACAGATATTTTCTTGATAACGTAGCAGGGTGGATTCTCGAGCTTGATCAGGGTTACGGAATTCCGTGGAAGGGAAATTATTCTTCCTGGCTTGAGCAGAAACAGGACAGGCTTCATAAAGAAGAAAAAAAGGAGACTGAAAGACAAAAAACCCTTCAAAGGGAACTTGAATGGATTAAAATGTCTCCTAAAGGTAAGCAGGCAAAATCTAAAGCAAGAATAAAATCTTATGAATCCCTTCTTAATCAGAGTGGCGAAAAAAGGGTAGAGGATTTAAAAATTTATATTCCACCCGGACCAAGACTTGGGGATAAAGTTATTGAAGCTGAAAGTTTATCAAAAGTATTTGATGATAAAATACTTTTTGAAGATATGGAATTTAAGCTTCCTCCCGGCGGTATTGTCGGTATAATCGGTCCAAACGGTGCTGGTAAAACAACATTATTTAAAATGATTACAGATGAAGAAAAGCCGGATTCAGGTAATCTTGAAGTCGGTGAATCTGTAAAACTTGCATATGCAGACCAGTTAAGAGGTACTCTTGATCCTGAAAAATCTATATGGGAAGTTATTTCCGGCGGCAGTGATACTATTAATCTTGGTGGAAAAGAGGTTAATTCAAGGGCATATGTCGGGAGATTTAATTTTTCAGGCGCAGATCAGCAAAAAAAGGTAAGAATGCTTTCAGGAGGTGAAAGAAACAGAATTCATCTGGCTTGTATTTTAAAGGAAGAAGCTAATGTTTTGCTTCTTGACGAACCTACAAACGATCTTGATGTAAATACAATGAGAGCTCTTGAAGAAGGTCTTGAAAATTTTGCAGGATGCGCAGTTATAATAAGCCATGACAGATGGTTTCTTGACAGAATAGCAACACATATACTTGCATTTGAAAACGATTCCAATGTTGTTTGGTTTGAAGGTAATTATTCAGACTATGAAAAGGATAAAAGAAAAAGACTTGGAAAAGCTGCTGATATTCCGCAAAGAGTTAAGTACAGACAGCTTACAAGATAAGATATATTATTTTTTATTTGACATAAAAATGCTGTAAAACTAAGTATTAAAATTAATACAACTCGTTAGGGGTGTCTTTTAAGACTGAGATTCTTAATTTAAATTGAGTGATTTTCAAGATTGCCGCATATGTAAGGCAAATCATGTCAGGCTATACACTGATATGCCCGATATGATTTAAAGCAGCAGATGCAGTAAAATTGGAAATCCCGCAGGGTTTTATATTTTTGAGAATAAAGGTTTAAATTCCTTATAAAAAATTCTAAAAAATATGAAACACTCAATTTAAATTTGAGTGACCCTTAACACCTGATCAGGATAATACCTGCGAAGGGAAACGGGTAAAATAGAATTCAAAGACTGAATTTAAAGCCGTTTTCTTTTTTTAGAAAGCGGCTTTTTTATTTTAAATTCTCAAATTATAAGGATCAGCCATGGCAACTCAGTTGACATACGCACTGGAAGGTAAAATTACAAAAGCAATGGAGCAGGTAGCTGAAGATGAAAATTATTCACCGGAAGAAATACTTGAAAAAGTTAAATCAGGGAGAATAGTTATACCTATAAATAAAAACAGAAATTTTAGAGCAGTAGGAATTGGTGAGGGACTAAAAACAAAAGTTAATGCAAATATAGGGACCTCTCCAAGCAGACATTGTATGGATTCTGAACTTCTTAAGCTTAAAACCTGTGTTGATGCAGGAGCTGATGCTGTAATGGATCTTTCCACAGGAGGAGACCTTTCAGATATTTTAAAAAAAATGATCGACAATTCCCCTGTTATGATTGGTACTGTTCCTATATATAAGGTTGTTTCAAAATTTATGGAAAATGGTCGGGAGGCAATTGAATTTACCAAAGATGACCTTTTTAATGAAATTAAATTCCATGCTCAGACAGGAGTAGATTTTATAACTGTGCATTGCGGAATAACAAAGCACACAGTAGAAGTTCTTGAAAACTGCGACAGAGAAATGGGCATTGTTTCAAGGGGTGGAAGTTTTCTTGCAGAATGGATTGTAAGAAATAAAAAAGAGAATCCTTTATATGAGTATTTTGATGAACTTTTGGAGATTTGCCTGGAATACGATGTTACTTTATCCCTTGGAGACGGTTTAAGGCCTGGTGCAATTACTGATGCTGAAGACAGGGCCCAGATTTCCGAGCTTATTACCCTTGGAGAACTAACAAAAAGGGCAAGGGCAAAAGGTGTTCAGGTTATGATTGAAGGGCCCGGACATGTTCCCCTTGGTAAAATTGCATCTGATATGAAACAGCAGAAAAGATTCTGTGAAAATGCTCCTTATTATGTATTAGGGCCTCTTCCAACAGATATAGCACCGGGATATGACCATATAGTCGGGGCAATAGGCGGAGCTCTTGCAGCTGCAAACGGAGCAGATTTTTTATGTTATGTTACTCCTGCAGAACATCTTACTCTTCCTGATATTGATGATGTAAGACAAGGTGTCATAACATCTAAAATTGCAGCTCATATTGGTGATATTGAAAAAGGTGTAAAAGGTGCATATGAAAGAAACGTTGAAATGGCAAAAGCAAGGAGAAATTTTGACTGGGAAAAGATGTTTTCTCTTTCCATAGATCCTGAGATTGCAAAAAAACGAAGAAACGCTTCTGAAGATAAAGACAATGATGTATGTACAATGTGTGGAGATTTATGTGCACTTAAAACATGGGACAGAGCAATAAAATCAAGATTATAACTTTTTTTATATAAAGATTATTAAAAATGCTCCTGAGTAAAAAATTTCAGGAGCATTTTTTTTGAAATTTATCAGGTTTGATTTGCAGAGCAGGCTTTTAAAACCAAATCAAGGTCTGCCTGATCACCTGCAGTGGAATTTCTGTGCTCAAAAACAATTTTGTTTTCCGGTGTAATTACAAACATTCCACCCTGCTGCCAGAGATCGCCTGCGCTTTTCCCCTGTCTGAAGCCCCGGGACATTGCTTTAAGCCCTTTGTATATAGAAACAGGTCCAAGGGTTCTGAAAAAACCTCTTTTAAGTTTAAAAGCCTTATATGATTTCAGAGATGGATCAATATATATATCCGCTTTAAAATCTAATTTCTTCTTAAACTTTTTTGCCTGCTCGGAATTACCGCTTCCAACTGCAGCAAGCAAAATATCTTTATTTTCAAGTTCATCATTTATTTTCATAAGGTCAGCAGCCTGCTGACGGGCAAACATTCAGCCAAAATGTCTTAAAAAAACCAGTACAACGGTTTTATTTGTCCATAAGCTTGAAAGTTTTATTTCTTCATTATCAAGATTTTTGACTTTCAGTTCTGAAATTTTAGACTTTGGGTCAATAAAATTACTATTATTCATATTAATTCTCCTTTTTGTTTTTTATTTATTTTATCAAATCATTCAACCATATCAGGTGGATATAGAACGGATATTTTCTGTAAATATCAAAAAAAGGCTCCTGAAATAAATGCAATTCTGTAGAGTCATGTCTGAAAGATGTTTTTTCACAATTGTATGAACCAAGGTTTGTAATTATTTTTATAATTATTTCCCTGGTTGTATCTAAAGATGATTATAAACATTTTAAATGATAAATTATAAATTCATGATTGATGAAGCTTTATAAGATCAGCCTGAGATTTTTTGCTTTTATTAACTTCATCATATGCATGGCTTGAGATTTCATTTTTATAAGCAAAATGATTTTGAATGAAAATATGATTTGTGACATTTTTTTCAAATTTTAAATATCAAAACAAAATGTAAATAAAAAAGAGCTTATATATTTATATAGAGCAGAGGGGTTGTATATATAAAATCTGACCCTGATTAATTAAACTTCAAATTCACCTTCAAAAAGTGAATAAAATTTTCCGTTTTCTATTTTATCTTTTATTTTAAATATTTCAGCTGCTGCTTCTTCAGGTTCATGATCAGCATCCGGGGCAGCAAGGGCAGTTTTGAGTTTACCAGGGTGAAGTGAACAGACTTTTATATTTGTGTCTTTAAGCTCTCTGCTTAAGCACTGGGTAAACATAGTTTGTGCACCCTTTGCTATTTTGTATGAATATGAACAAGGAATATGATCAAGTTCTCCTGAAGCTATTTTTTTAACTGAACCAAATCTTGAAGATATATTTATGATAGACGAATTTTCTTCCATCTGATCCAAAACAGCCTGGGTTACTCTTGCAGCTCCAATACAGTGGATATCGAGATTTCTTTTTATTCCTTCAATATCCGATTGTAAAAATGGAAGGGGTTTTTCAGCTTCTCCTGCATTATTTATTAAAAGATCTATTTTAATATTTTTATTAAGAACTTTTTCTATATCTTTTTTAACTGTTTCTTTTGTTACATCAGATACAATGGGAAAAACATTGTCTTTGTCTATGTTTTTCATTGTCTCAATATCTTTTTTATCTTTAATTATGCAGTATACTTTCCATCCTCTGCTTACGAACTCTCTGGTTACTGCATATCCTAGGCCTTTTGAGGTACCTGTTATAAATAGATTTTTATCCATAATTTACCTTTACTGATGTTTTTAAGTGATTTTATTAAAATTATAACAGATTTTTTTATTAAGTAAAATTTTGAAGCAAAAGATTAGTTTTTAAAATATGAAAAAGTCATTGGGTAGGAGTTATAACCCGGTTTTTTACACCGGGCTATGATTATTTATTACCACTGACCTTCTGTATTTGCATTGTCAGCATATTTGTATTCGCCTTTATTAAATTTTTCTACAGCTTCTCTTACAGTCCCTGATACATCGTTAACTGCCTTTATTTCAGCAGCTTCAAGCGTGGTAAATGCATTTGGCCCGCAAAACCCTGTAAGAAGAGCCTTGGCCCCGCTTTCACTAATAAGTGATGCAGCCTTTATACCTGCACCTTTGAATGCATCTTTGTTTATACTGTTATCAAGTACTTCAAAATCTAAAGTTTCTGTATCAATAATTATTATATAAGAAGCTCTTCCAAACCTTGGATCCACATCAGAATCAAGATCTTTTCCTGTGGAGGTTACAGCAATTTTCATATTTTCCTCATTAATTATTATATTTTAGTGCCCGCCGCCTCCGCCGCAAACCTGATTTTCACGGATTTCTGGAAGTTTCCCTGCTATTAAATCATCTACAACAGGTTTTACTTCAGATCTTTGATCGTCGTGGTAAACATCTATACCGGACTGTTTAAAACCCATTAAAGGTCGCATTCCTATTCCGCCAACAATAAGTGAAGTCACTTTATTACCTGCAAGCAGATTAACAGGAACCATACATCCACCCTGAGCATGGCCTTCGTTTTGTAAAATTGTAACATCTTTAATCTCTCCGTTTTCCACATCGATTAATGTAAAAACATCACAATGACCAAAGTGACCGGCTCTTGTTCCTTCTAATCCTCCGTTCCCGTTTGATGGTACAGCAATTCTTCCGTTTTTCATTTAAATATCCCCTTTATTAAATTTATTTCTCTATGGATGCAGAATTTTCTGCAAGTAATCATAGAGTTCCTGTGCATCTTTTTCAGATGGATTTTCAGGAATTTTTTTTAAAATACCAAGTCCTTCGGTATATTCATGAAAATCATTGTCAGATAACGTGCTTACAAGTGCAGTATTTATCATTGCATTAATTTTTATTATTTTTTCGATAAGATCTTTACCGCTGTAATCAGGTAAAGATTTATCGCATACAACCAGAGTAAAGAAGTTGTTTTTGATCTTTTCAAGAGCTTCTTCTCCGGTTGCAGAATAAAAAAAATCTGCTTTTTCCATTGATGAAAATACTTTATCAATGTTTTTTAAATGACCTTCAGATTTTGAAATCAGTAAATATCTGTTCATTTTCCCCTCATGTCGGTATGATGCTTTAATTAAGCCATTACAAAAGTTAGGCACGCCTAAAATATAAGTACTCGTATACTCTTGTGTCAAATAAAAATCAACACTGATATTATTTTTTTTAGTTTAGCCGAAGATAAAGGTACTTGTAATCCGGAATTATTCTGAAAGAATTTTGTTTGGAAAGATTAAATATAGTTTGTAGCTAACATAGCTAAGATACTTAATAAGGGATTTGAAATAAAAAAAGCCTGAAAAATTAATTTCAGGCTTTTTTATGGTGCCGAAGAGAGGACTCGAACCTCCACGACTCGCGCCACCAGGTTCTAAGCCTGGCGTGTCTACCAATTCCACCACTTCGGCACTTTCGCAAGAAGATCTATACTGTTTGAAATTATAAGTCAAGAAATAATCACAGATATTATCTGATATTTAATAATTTAATTTTTTTTATTATAATTATATTGTATATAAAATTAACTCTGAATAAATTTAATAATTTTAAATTCCACGGGGAACTAAATGCCTTTCAAAAGAAATACTTTAAATAACAGAGTAATGAACGATCTTAAAAAAAGATCTTATATAGGCATTTTTTTCTATCCGGTTGTATCTTTAATAGTTTTATATTCAAACGGCTTTTATAAAAGACATTTTAATGAATCACTTTTATTCATATTATTAATTCTTTTTATTTCTTTATTTCGTTTAATTCACAATCATGTTTTTTTAAAAGGGGATAATATAAGTTCTAAAAATAATATTATTACTTTTTTTTCAAGTGTATACTTTACTTCTTTAATATGGGGCATCGGGTTTGGTCTTGTTATGCTTTTACAAAATGAACCTTTTACTAAAATGACTATGCTTGCCTCTACAATAGGTATCGGCTCGGGAGGTGTAGTAGCCTTTATACCTGAAAAATATCTGTCAATGTTTTTTAATACAATAATGGTTCTGCCTGCAATTATTTTAATGCCTTTATTTCAGATAAATTTAACGCTACCAGTTCTCATGGTTGTTTATGCTCTTTATATGGCACTTATTGCAGTAAGAGGAAACAAGGAATACTGGAATGCACTTGAAACAGAAGATCTTTTAAAAAAAACAACTGAAGAAATTAAACAGGTAAGTCAGACTGATCTTTTAACAAATATTTACAACAGAAGATATTTTGATCAGATTTTTGATTATCTATGGAATAAATGTTTAAGAGCTGGTTGTAAGATTACTGTCATTATGAGTGATATAGACTATTTTAAAAAAATTAATGATAATTATGGACATCTTGCAGGTGATCAGTATTTAAAAATGGTTGCAAAGCTTATTACCTCGGTTTTTCAGAGAAAAACTGATGTTGTAGCAAGATTTGGAGGAGAAGAATTTATAATTCTTACAAGCGAAGATGAGGATGATCAGATAATAGAGCTCACAGAACATTTAAGAGAAAAAATTGAATCAAGTGTTCTTGATTATAAAAATACAAAAATTAAGACAACAATGAGTTTTGGTATTGCTTCTATAATACCTGATCAAAATACTGATTATGATATTTTGATAGGAATGGCTGATAATGCATTATATCAGGCCAAAAAAGAGGGTAAAAACAAAGTTGTTTTTTATAATTAATTTAAGG
>Ga0136557_1000407_pt1 | contig 33096 bp, 27 predicted proteins | sample AntRauTorckE6832_FD_104796 | JGI IMG/M metagenome (GOLD analysis project Ga0136557, IMG submission 104796) | Saline lake microbial communities from Rauer Islands, Antarctica - Metagenome Torckler E6 #832 | ecosystem: Environmental > Aquatic > Non-marine Saline and Alkaline > Saline | place...
AAATATCAAGAGTGGTTATCAGATGATTATTTTGATGAGTCGTTTAGAAAAGAATTGAGAGAATTATCAGATGAAGAAGAAATTACAGACCGGTTTTATAAGTATTTAGAGTTTGGTACTGCTGGTATGCGTGGAATTATTGGTGCTGGTACAAATCGAATGAATAAATACATTGTCCGCCGTGCAACCCAAGGATTTGCAAATTACTTGATTAATACTTTTGGTATGGATGATTTAAGTATTGCCATTGGATTTGATCCAAGAAATAAATCAAAGTTATTTACGAAAGAGGCGGCTTTAGTGATGGCTGCGAATGGAATAAAAGCTTATATTTTTGATACACTAAAAGCTACGCCACAGTTGTCGTATGCTGTTAGAAAATTAGGTTGTAAGGGCGGAATAATGATTACTGCGAGTCATAATCCGGCGGAATACAATGGCTACAAAGTATATGATGAAACCGGATGTCAATTAGTGCCTGAAAAAGGTGAAAAATTGATAGCTGAAGTAAATAAGATTCAAAATTTCTCAAAAATAAAATATATTGATGAAGCGGAAGCGGTTAACCAAGGAAAATTTGAATATATCAAGGATTCATTAATTGATGAATATATTGAAAAAGTTAAAAATGTTAGCATATATCCAGATGTAATTGGGAAATCAGATATAAAAGTAGTCTTTTCTCCGTTACATGGTTCTGGTGGTGAACCAGTGACTAGAGTTTTAAGAGAAAAAGGATTAAAAAACTTAGTAACAGTCGATGAGCAAATGCTACCAGATGGAAATTTTACTACGATTAAAGATCCTAATCCTGAATCTCCAGAAGCCTTTGAATATGCGAAAAAATATGCTAATAAGAATGATAGTGATTTATTGATTTGTACTGACCCCGATGCGGATCGTGTTGGATTAATGGTAAAAAAAGACTCTGAATATGTTGCATTGAATGGGAATCAAATTGGTATGTTATTAGCTGATTATATTCTTGATTCTTATGATGAAATTCCATCTGATGGCTTCATTGTAAATTCAATCGTATCATCAGGAATCATTGAGAAGATGGCTAAAAAATATAATGTTAATCACAAAATTGTATTAACAGGATTTAAATACATTGGAGAAATTATTGAAAAAAGTGATGAAGTATTCTTATTTGGTTTTGAGGAAAGTTATGGATATTTAAGAGGCACTTTTGTAAGAGATAAAGATGCAGTCATTGCAAGTATGCTTATTGTTGAAATGGCAGCTTATTATATGGATCAAGGCATTAATTTGCTTGATAAATTAGATAGTATTTATCAAGAACTAGGTTATTTTAAAGAAGAAATGATTGCTGTTCGTCATGAAGGGAAAAGTGGTGGCGAAAAAATTAAAAGAATTTTAGCCGAACTTCGAAAAGGTTTAATCAAAGAGTTAAATGGTGATAAAATTGTAAAAACTATTGATTGCTTAAAACCAGAAGAAACTGGGTTGCCTAAATCAAATGTTTTGAAATATTATTTTGAAGATGGTTCATGGTATGCTGTTAGACCCTCTGGAACAGAGCCTAAGATTAAATTTTATTTTTCAATAAAAGCAGACACTAAAGCTTTAGCAGAAGAAAAACTAAAAGCAATAAAAACTGAGTTTTTAGAAAAAATTGAAAAAATTAATTAAAGGAATTATTATTCTTTAGTCATATTGGCTAAAGAATTTTTCTTTGAGATATATTTGTGTTAGAATGATAATGAATGAAGGAAGGTTAAAATGAAAGACATAAATGTATTTAAAGAGAAAATAAAAATAGAAAAAGCATATGTAACCAATACTCGACTAATGGGTGTTGTTGGAGTTATTATCCATTATAAAGGTTTCGTTGATATTTATCATCTAGATTTTGAAGAATATGGTATAGATGGTTTTAAGAGGGTAGTAGATAACGATGAAATAGTAATTAATAAAGAAATAAGTAAAATTATTGGTGGTCTTGGCGGGAAATTAAAAAAAATTAGTCAAGAGCAAGCCTTTTATTTATTACAGAAAGCTTGTGAAGTTAGTATGGAATTTATTAATCTATTTCCAATATTAGATACTTCGTATGAAGATCTTTTGGTTAAAAAGATAAATTTGTCTAAAAAAGACAAAAATACGTTGTATTCAAGAATGTGTGTGGATATCCAATCAGATTATACATTGATAAATTATTACATTATGCGGAAAGTTGGAAAAGATAAATTTTGCAAAAAGCTAGAGTTAAAAAAAATAGAGTTTGAATTAACAGATATGCCTCAAACGCTACTTAAAAATTCAATTGAAAATATTTCTGAGAATAAATTTCGAACGGAAACACTAATTGATTATAAGAATAAATATCTACTTACAACAGTTACTATAGAAATTTTTAAGGATAAAATTCTTGATGCTACAGTAATAGAGACTTTAGATATTACTTCTACTGAGGCAGCTTTTATATTAAATAAAAAAGAGTATATAATAATATACCATTATACTGATAAAAGATTTGAAGATAAATTTTATAACGATCATTTTAAACTAATGAAAAAGAGCTATAATCAAGGAAATTTATATACTGAATACAATAAAAACAATAATCATGTAGATTCTAATGTCTATTACTTAAATGATGATATGTATGGAATTTTTTATTTTACAAACAATAACCAATTGGTAGTGGCATCTTTTGAAGAAAAAAATATTGATGAAATAATTCAGCGATTAAAAAAATATGATAATTTGAAGCTTAATAATGAATTTGTTGTGGATCAGTCATTAATTTATAGTTTTATTACAAGCGAGTATAATAATTTTTATGATTTTTTGAATTTAGAAAGTAGGGATTAAATGGTAGCTTTAAACCAAGTGATTGTTTTATTTAGTTTGATAATTGTTGGATATATAATAAAAAAGCTAAAAATTGTAAATAACTCTATGAAAGATGACGTGAGTAGTTTAGTAGTAAATATTACATTACCAGCTTTTATTTTGTCATCGATGACATCCAATTTTTCTAGAGAGATTCTAAGTAATAGTATAAAATTAGTGGGTATTTCATTTTCTATGTATATTTTTGCAATATTTATTGGTTGGATTTTTACGAAGATTGTTCCGCTTCAAAAAAATGAAGCAAATATTTATCGATATATTATTGCTTTTTCTAACTGTGGCTTCATGGGATACCCAATTGTTAATGCAGTATTGGGGAAACAAGGTGTATTTTATGCAGCAATATTTAACTTAGGTTTTACAACTTTTGTTTGGACCTATGGTGTTTATTTAATTAGAATTAATCAAGAAATAAATAATGACCATATGACAATTAAAGAAAAATTTATTTCGGCCATTAACCCAGCTTTAGTTGCTGTGATTATGGGATTTACACTTTTCTTAATTGGTGTTGAATTACCATATGTTATAGCAGAGACATTGTCAATGATTGGTGGTGTAACCACACCTTTATCTATGATGTTGATTGGATTCATTTTATCTGAAATCCACTTTAAGGATATTGTTAGTGGTTGGAAAATTTATCTATTGTCAATAATGCGTTTGATTGTCATGCCAAGTTTAGTATATACTATACTTTCCTATTTTAATTTTGAGGGGTATTTATTGCAAATTCCTGTTCTTATTGCAGCGATGCCAGCTGCTGCTAATACAGCAATTATTTCTTCAAAGTATGATGGAAATTATCAATTAGCATCAAAAGGAATTTTCATTACAACTTTATTATCGATTCTTACGATTCCATTAGTCATAAAATTTATTTTATAAAATAATAAAAAGGCCATTATTACTGTAAAAGTAAAATGGCCTTTTTTAATAGCTAAATCATTTTAGTTCTAGATTAAATTTTGCAAAGGATTTAAAGAAATTAAACTTAAGTTCAAAAGGTTTATCAATATCAAGATTAATGATTGGGAAACCTTCGATATAACTTAATTTGTAATCCTTTGATTCCGTAATAATAAAGACGTTTGATCCGTTTTTATCTTGATGTTCCTTTAATAATTTAAAGAATAAATCTTTTTCAAGACTGTTCTTAAGAAGTAAAGGATCAGATAAATAAATGACTAAGTTTTGACTTTGATCGTTTTGTAGTTTATCTTTTAAAAACAACCATTGTTTACCATCATCATGATGTAATGTCTGACTTTTATTATTGAGTTTCAAAATTAATTTGCTATCATCTTTTAAGCTTGAGTAATTAACGTTAGTGTTCAGACTAAGTTGAGGATACTGATTTATTAATTCGGAATTTTCTGTGACAATTTTAAATTGATTAGATTCAATACCAATATCTATATTGGTTACATATAAATTGTCTAGTTTATAATTAGTATCCATATCCTTTTCAAAAATATTTTTGTACTTCGTCTCTTTTGCCAAGTCAATTTCTATGGGCACTTCAACTCTAAGGTTATCAAATAATATCAAACCGTCATTAGCTTTAGAAAAATCTGTTTCTACGAGATATAGTCTTTGAATGCTAAGGGGTCCTTCAATATAACTTGGAATCTCTGTTTCTAAAGTTTTCCAGCCTTGCCAATCAATATTTCTGGCTAGGGTTAGATTATGTTCTACACCATATTTATCATTGATTTTCAATCGTAACCAATGGTTTTTACCAAGGGTACCAAAAACATCAAGTTTAATTTTATTTACATTGTCTGCAACGTGGATAGAAGGCTCATATACATAGTAAGAAGCTCTTGTTTCCGTTGGATGTTTTGTAAAATTATAGAATAATCTACCTGATTTAGAACCATCAATAGATGTATTAAATAGGTTAAAATCGCCACCTAAATCTATTGGGTAAACAGAATGTTTTCCTTTAAGTGATTCGAAATCATCAATGACAATTGAATTATAAGTGTTCATGTTTAAACTTAACTGTGTTTTCAAATCTTTATAGGAAATATTGATAATTTGGTCTTGTAATTCTTCTTTTAATGTAAATTCATCTTTATCAATAGAATAACTTGATTTTGGTAAATCAAAATTAAACTTTTCTAGATCTATTGGAATATGATAACCTTCTGTTGTAATAATTTCAGGTTTTAATTTTACAGTTTCATCTTTTTTTAATTTGAAGTGGTATCGATCAAATTTTATTTCTGCTAAATTATCATGTACTACTATTGGCTGACTATCTGATAAACCTTTATATTCTGCTTTAATATATCCTTTACCAGTTTCTTTTGGATAAAAGATATTATCGATAAATTCACCTTTAATAGTAGAAGAAAATTCAACTGATGACTCATCAATTACAACCGGATTATAGTATAAATCACTGCCAAGTAGATTTAGTGTGACGGGTTGATTTAAAATTGTACGTTCTTGATTTGAAATAAGCTGCAGTGAATGAATTTCATCTGTTTCATAATTTGATGCAATACCGATACCATTGTAAACCCTGCGTTCGTTTCCATCGGATAAGTAATTTGTTGGTTGGTATGAAACTTTTCCATAATCTCGTTTGATTAAGGTGCTTGAACCACCACCATCTAGATTTATTGCGTAATATGCACCTAAATCCATCATTATCTCTGCTAATTCGCTTTCTGTTACACCGGGTACAAAAGTTTTTCGGCCTTCAACAGTGGTTAAAATAACTTTTGAATAATCCTTTGTGAAGCCAATAGCACTGCGGGGATGGTTTCCATTAATAGGTAAGCTAAACTCACTGTTTAATTGACCTTTCTCAACAAGAATAGATCCACCACCAATTAAAGTATCTAAAACATTTAATATCTTAGGATCATTAAAAATAAAAATATCCCCAATAGAAATTTGATTAGTATTAAAATTCGAATTTTTAGGAATTGCTATAACATAACCATTCTCTGGAATTGTAATTGGCGATTCATTAATTCTTATGTCAATAACTTGACCATTATTTATAACAACTTCCGTTAATTCAACAGCAGTTGAATTTCCAATAGATGTTTTTCCATAGGTACTACTTAATAAGACAATTTCATTTAAATTTGTAAAATTCTTGTTCATATAACTAACGGGTACAATAGTGCTTCCAATTCTAACATCTGGTTTAAAATTTTCAACGTGACCTATAAATGGTTTATTGATTTTTGTTATGCCAAAAACATTGAATGTTGAATTATCAATACCATTATATATTAACTTCTTTTGATCAATTAATGGACCAATAGCAGTTTTTTGATTGCTATTGAAGAAATCGCCGTTAATTGCGCCTAAGATATTTTCCTTCATTGGTACCAGTTCAGATAGTTTCTTTGATTCTCTTAAATTGTTTTCATTGTATAATGCTTGAATACTTGTTTTTTCATCACTTATATCTACGATCAAACTTTTAATTACAATCCATTTATTGGAATTGAATTGAGTTTTCTCAATATATGAAATAGATGGACTGATTTTTTCAACTGATGATTCTTCGTGTATAACCATAGCATAAGTTCTTGGTAGTATAAGAACCATCACAAAACTTAAAATTATAAAAAACTTTATTCTTCTTTTCATTAAATCACCTCTGAATTTATTATAACTTATCAATATTGCAAATGAGTTACAAATATATTAAAATCAGAAAAAAATTAAAACGAACATTTTTTTAAAAAAAAGTTTAATTGTTCATGAAATCTGATATAATATATTCGGAGAGTTTAAAATAAGGAGGATTTATGGATTTTTTAGAAAGAGTATTTAAGTTAGAAGAGTTTGAAACAAATGTAAAAACGGAAATGTTGGCTGGATTAACAACATTTATGACAATGGCTTATATTTTAGCTGTAAACCCAGGCATGTTATCTGAAACAGGAATGGATATAGGTGCAGTCTTTACTGCAACAGCTTTGGCTTCGTTTATCGGCACAATGGTTATGGCATTTCATGCAAATTTACCTTTTGCCTTGGCGCCAGGTATGGGACTTAATGCATTTTTTGTTTACACCGTTGTATTTCAAATGGGTTACACTTGGCAATTTGCTTTAACAGCAGTATTACTTGAAGGTATTATTTTTATTATATTAACAATTTTCAATATACGAGAAGCAATTATTAATAGTATTCCTGAAAATGTTAAAAAAGCAATTTCAGTTGGAATTGGTTTATTTATTGCATTTATAGGTTTTACAAATGCAGGGATTATTATTCAAGGACAGGGCGTTCCATTAATGTTAGGTGATTTGACATCACCAAATGCAATTGTTGCAATTGCTGGTCTTTTATTAATGACTGTTTTATTATCTAAGAATATAAAAGGTGCATTATTTTTTGGAATAGTTGGTGCAACAATTCTAGCGATTCCTTTAGGTGTGACATCAATACCAACCTTAGATTCTTTTACAGGCGTACCAAGTTTGAAACCAATTATGTTTCAGTTTAGATTTGATCAAATTCTGACTGTTGATATGGTTATTGTATTATTTACATTCTTATTTGTAGACATGTTTGATACAGTTGGTACATTAATTGGCGTATCTGAAAAAGCAGGAATGATGACGGAAGATGGTAAAATTCCTAGAGTAAAGCAAGCCTTAATGGCAGATGCCATTGGAACGACTTGTGGTGCTATGTTAGGGACATCTACCGTAACAACTTATGTTGAATCAGCATCAGGTGTTGCTGAAGGTGGCCGAACAGGTTTAACTGCATTTACAACAGGGCTATTATTCTTTTTAGCATTATTTATGGCACCATTGTTCTTAATGGTACCTGGTGCTGCGACAGCACCAGCTTTAATCATAGTTGGATTATTTATGATGTCGCCAATTAAGAAAATTGATTTTAAAGATTATACAGAAGCGGTGCCAGCTTTCTTGACAATTATAATTATGCCACTTGCTTATGCAATATCGGAAGGAATTATTTTTGGAATTCTTTCATATGTATTATTAAAAGTATTCAGTGGGCGTCAAGATGAAGTGCCAAAATTATCTTATTTACTCGCTGTATTATTTATTATTAAAATTATTTTTGTATAAAACTTAATTAAAGACTATTTTTACTGGCTATCCTTTTAGGATAGTCAGTTTTATTTTTTGTTAAATAAAGAAAGAACTAAGTAAAAGTTGTTAATAAAGCGTAATTGTTATATAATTTAAGTATAGAAAATCGATCATTTGAGGTGTTATATGGATATTTATATGGCGAGACAACCGATTTTAGATTTAGAAAAAAATGTTTATGGTTATGAATTACTTTATCGTAGCAAAGAGTTAATTATGGATGAAAACGATGGTGATATCGCGACTTTGAATGTTATAAACAATACAATTATGACCATTGGTTTTGAAGAAGTAATTGACAAAGGTCTAGCTTTTTTAAATTTCACTTCTGACTTGATTAAAAAGGATGTTCCGCTGGTCTTTAATAATAAATCAATCATTATTGAAATATTAGAGGATGTTGAACCAGAGGATTCTCTAATGATTAAAATTAATGAATTAAAAGAAAAAGGTTATGTTTTCGCAATAGATGATTATGATAGTAGTTATCGATATGATGCATTTCTAGCTCTAGTAGATATTGTTAAAGTGGATTTTATAAAAACAAATAAATATGAACGTGAGGATATTACACGTAAATTAAAAAAACGTAATTTGACATTGTTAGCAGAAAAAATAGAAACCAATGAAGAGTTTATAGAAGCAAAAAGGTTAGGGTATGATTTATTTCAAGGGTTCTTTTTTCAAAAACCTCAGATACTAAAAAATAGAGAAATTAAAGCTTTAAATACTAATCATATTCAAGCCATTAATGAGTTAGCTAAAGCAGAACCTGATTATAATGAATTAACAGAGATTATTAAACGTGATGTAGCAATGACGTATAAATTTCTTAAATTAGTTAATTCTGTAGCCTTTTATTCCCGGTCTAAAATAGAATCACTTAATGACGCATTGGTTAGATTAGGCTTTAGAGAAATTAATAAGTATGTGTTCTTATTAATGTTTAAACATTTAGCTGTTGGAAGTCCAGATGTACTCATAAGTAATGCGCTTATTCGTGCTAAATTCAGTGAAGGTTTAGCTAAAAAAAGTAGGTTTAGAAAAAAATATGATGATTTTTTCCTTTTAGGTATGTTTAGTATGATTGATGTGATTTTGTCGATTCCCAAGGAAGAAGCCCTAAGGGATATTCCAATATCCGGGGAACTTAAAAGAGCTTTAATAGGAATGGAAAATAATGAATATTCGGAAATGATGGACTTAATTATTAATCATGAACGGGGGAATTTTGAGTTCGTCAATGGAATTTTAAATGACTTTGATATTTCTATAGGAACGATGAATAATGAGTATTTTAATGCGATTCAATGGAATTCTGAAATTAGCAGAGAGATCAATTAAAAATATTTTTGATATGATTTTAAAAATATGGTATAGTGATTGTAACAATTAAATAATTAATAACTAGGGGTGCCTTAAGTGGCTGAGATGAGACCCTTTAACCTGAACTAGGTAATGCTAGCGTAGGAAAGTGTATGAGATATTTAGGATATATACTTTTGTATATGTCCTTTTTTTATTGTGAGGAGATGATTAAATGGAAACAAATGTAAGTTTACAAGTTTTGCCAGTTGTTCCAGAGGAAGAAATTTATACTGTCGTTGATGAGGTAATTAAATATATTGATTCTACAGGTGTTAATTATGTAGTTGGGCCAATGGAAACAACTATGCAAGGTGAGCTAGATATATTATTAGAAATTGTTAAAAAAGCACAAGAAATTTGTGTAAATTATGGAGCCAAACGGGTGGTATCTGTTGTTAAAATTGATTATAAAGAAACTGGTGTGACGATTGAAGAAAAAATCAATAAATACCGATAAGTGGCCAACGATTCTGTTAGTAGGCGTTGGATTGATTTTATGGCAGTTACTTGTAAGTTTTGAGTTTATTGAGGCTTATGTTTTGCCTGCTCCGAGTCAGATTATTACTCAATTACTTAAGGAACGAGAAGTTTTATGGCAACATTTACTTGTGACTTTACAAGAAGCAGGCATTGGTTTTTTATTAGCAATTGTATTGGCTTTTGTTTTAAATTTATTAATGGAACTATTACCAGTAGTAAAAAAAGCATTGTATCCAATATTGATTATGTCACAGACGATTCCAATTATTGTTTTAGCGCCTTTATTTGGACTATGGTTTGGTTTTGGAATTTTTCCAAAAATAATTATAGTCGTTTTAGTATGTTTTTTTCCAATTGTCGTCAGTCTTTCAGATGCTACAGCTTCTGTAGATGAAGATTTGATACATTTGGTTGAAAGTATGGGGGCTTCTGCTCTTCAAACGTATAGGTATATTAAAGTGCCATATGCATTACAAGGGATGTTCTCTGGGTTAAAAATAGCTGCGACTTATGCTATTATGGGAGCAGTAATTGGTGAATGGTTAGGTGGTTCTCGAGGAATTGGTGTGTATATGTTACGCGTACGTCATTCATTTCAGTTAGATAAAATGTTTGCAGCAATAGTATTAATTGTCATTTTGAGTATGGGGCTTTTTAAAGGTATTGATTTATTACAAAAGTTTATAATGCCCTGGACTAATTTAAAGGAGGAAATAAATGAAGAAATTCGTGAGTAGTTTGTTGATAATAATTTTTATGTTAGGATTTGTTGGGTGTCAGGAAAAAGTAGATAATGAAGAGAAGTCTCTTGAAGAAGTGACTGTGGTATTAGATTGGGTACCTAATACCAATCATACCGGTTTATATACAGCTGTTGCCAAAGGGTATTATGCGGCAGAAGGGTTAGAAGTTGAAATTATACAACCATCTGAAGGTGGAACAGCGAGTTTAATTGCTTCTGGACAAGGAAATTTTGGAATATCCTATCAAGAAGAGGTGACTTATGCGCGGACGGCAGCGGAAGCTTTACCGATTAAAGCAATTGCCGCTATTATTCAGCATAACACATCTGGCTTTGCTTCACCTGTGAGTAAAGGTATCGAATCACCAAAAGATTTCGAAGGAAAAAAATATGGTGGATGGGGTTCACCTGCTGAAAAAGCCACAATTAAAGGATTAATGGACAAAGAAAATGCTGATTTTAATCAGGTTGAAATGATAGATTTAGGTGCTTTAGATTTCTTTCAAGCGACAAAAGACCATGTAGATTTCACATGGATTTATTATGGCTGGGACGGTATTGCTGCTGAAATTAAAGAAGTACCAATTAATTTTATTAAACTGCAAGATTACAATGAAAAGCTTGATTTTTATACGCCAGTAATCATTGCTAATGAAACTTTATTAACAGATCAACCAGATTTAGCTAAGAAGTTTTTAAAAGCAACAGCAAAAGGTTACGAATTTGCAATAGAAAACCCAAAGGAATCTGTAGAAATTTTATTAGCTGAAGCACCAGAAATAGATCCAGAAATTGCACAGGCTTCACAAGAATATTTGGCAAATGAATATATTTCTGATGCATCACAATGGGGGATTATGGAACAGAAGCGTTGGGAAGGTTATAGTGATTGGATGTATAAAAATCAGTTAATTGAAAGACCTTTAGATGTTGAAGAAGCTTATACAAATGAGTACTTACCAAATGAATAAACTTGAACTTGAGAATGTAAGCAAAAATTTCGGTGGGATACATGCGATTAAAGATATTTCAATGACGGTTCAACCAAGAGAACTTGTATCAATTATTGGACCATCGGGGTGTGGTAAAAGTACTTTACTTAATATGATTTCAGGTTTATTTGAACCAGATGATGGTTTAATTTATTTAAATGGAAAAGTAGAAAAGAAAAGGAAAGGTCATGTTAGTTACATGATTCAAAAAGATTTATTATTGCCATGGTTGAAAATTATTGACAATGTCATTCTTTCACAAAAGATTAAAGGTGAATCAGCTACTCTTGCGAAGGAAAAAGCGCGCCCACTTTTTAAAGTCTTTGGATTAGAAGGCTTTGAAGACAAGTATCCAACACAATTATCTGGTGGGATGCGACAAAGAGCAGCTTTAATGCGTACGTATTTAGATGGAAAAGAAATTTTATTGCTAGACGAACCTTTTTCAGGCTTGGATGCCTTAACAAAGATGAAAATGCAAGATTGGTTATTAAATATAAAAAAGACTCTTGATTTAACTATTGTTTTTGTTACCCATGATATTGATGAAGCCATTTATTTATCTAATCGAATTTTTGTAATGAGTAACAGACCAGCGACTATTAAAGCAGTTAAATCCGTTGAATTAAGACGTCCACGGCAACGTGAAATGATGGAAAGTGTTAAATTTCTAGAATTAAAGCGATATTTAGTTGATTTATTCGAAAAAGAGGTATAAAATGGCTGCTTTTGATGATGTTGCGAAAATTTATGATGAATGGTATAAAACGAAGTTAGGTATATTTGTTGATAGTATTGAAACAGAATGTGCTTTTAAATTAATGAATGGAAAAAAATCTCAACACTATCTTGATGCAGGATGTGGGACAGGAAATTTTTCTAAGAAGTTGATTGAAAAAGGATTGGATGTTACTGGAATAGATATTTCCTTAGAAATGTTGAGTATTGCAAAAGAAAAAGTGGCATCTACAAATTTTATGAAAATGAATTTTTATGATTTAAAGTTCAATGATAATGCATTTGATGGTATTTTATCAATGGCTGCCTTTGAATTTATAAAAGAGCCCCAAAAGGCAATTGATGAATTGATAAGAGTCCTAAAACCTGGTGGAGAGTTAATTATTGGAACAATTAATCCTAATTCTCCTTGGGGAGAAATGTACCAATCGAAAGCATTTGAAGAAACTGTTTTTCAATATGCAATTTTTCATACAATAGAAGAATTAAGTAAGATACATTCAGAATTAATTGTAGAAAGTAAAATTTGTTTATTCACTCCGCCATCAGTTAAAGAATCTGAGATCAATGGTACGACAGAGAAAAAATTTCGCGAAAAAAATAATGGTGGTTTTTATTTAATAAAATGGGTAAAATGAATATATTCATTTAAGTGTTTTTTATATAAAATTCTAAATTTATCTTTCATGAAAGCAAAGTAGTATGGTAAAATAGTGCTTGTGAAAGAGAGGTGAGAACGTGGGAGAAATAAAAACGAATTATATTGTCAAAACGGCAATCATTGCAGCAACATATGCAGTATTGACAATGTTATTAGCACCAATTAGTTATGGACCTATACAATTCAGAGTATCAGAGATTATGGTTTTATTAGTCTTTATTGACAAAAGATACTTTACAGGTATTGCGCTGGGAACATTTTTAGCAGGATTATTTTCGCCTTATGGCATGTTAGACGCCGTTGTTGGTACAATAGCTACAATTGTGGCTTTAGGTGGTATAATTGTTGTGAAAAGGGTACTTGGTGATAATTTAAAATCACTAATGATTGCAAGCCTATCACCAACTATTGCTAATGGTATTATTATTGGTTGGTTAATTAGTTATTCTGTAGGTATTCCATTTTTAATGCCGGCATTACAAGTAGCATTTGGCGAGTTTGTTGTTGTATCAATTGTTGGGGTATTAGTTATTCGATGGATCCAAAAGAATGAAAAGATTTTATCCTTGTTAAAAATTCATGAATAGTAAAAAATGAAGTTGGTGGCAGGAACTTCATTTTTTATTATTCATAATAATAGTTGACAATCGGCTGTTTATTTGATACTTTTATAAAAAATAAATATAATGTAAACTTATATAATTTTAATGATATGGATTAAAAGTTTCTATGAAGTGCCGTAAATACTTCACTATAAGTTATATGCTGTTGTGCATCTAACTTTTTTGTTAAAGTTAGATTTTTTTGTTTAAAATAGATATGGAGGTTAATTAATGGATAAAGTAATTAAAAAAGGTATAACATTTGATGATGTTTTATTAGTACCCCGTAAATCTAGCGTTTTACCTAATAATGTTGATATTAAGACAAGATTAACAAAAAAAATAAAATTAAATATTCCAATTATTTCTGCAGGAATGGATACAGTAACAGAGGCTGGATTAGCAATTGCAATGGCAAGACAGGGTGGCATAGGCGTTATTCATAAAAATATGAGTATTGAACAACAAGCCCTTGAAGTGGATAAAGTTAAAAGAGCTGAGCATGGTGTTATTGTAGATCCATTCTTTTTAAATCCAGACCATTTAGTGAAGGACGCTGAAGAGTTAATGGGGCGTTATCGAATTTCAGGTGTACCAATTGTTGAAGGCAAAAAATTAGTAGGGATTATTACGAATAGAGATATTCGATTTGAATCAGATATGTCAAAGAAAATATCTGAAGTCATGACGTCTGAAGATCTAGTGACTGCTCATGCAGATATTAGTATGAAAGAAGCAGAGAAAATTTTAAAGATTAATAAAATTGAAAAATTACCTTTAGTTGATGAAGCAGGTAATTTAAAAGGACTTATTACAATAAAAGATATTGAAAAAGTTAAGATTTTTCCTAATAGATGTACTGATGAAGGGGGAAGATTGCTTGTAGCAGCAGCTGTTGGTGTGTCTTCTGATATGATGGATCGTGTTGCAGCATTAGAGGAAAGAGATGTAGATGTGATTGCAATTGATTCAGCCCATGGGCATAGTGTGAATATTATTAACGCAGTAAAAGATATTAAAGCTAAATATCCCGAACTTCAAGTTATTGGTGGAAATGTTGCAACAGCTGAAGCAACAAGGGATTTAATTGAAGCCGGGGCTGATTGTATAAAAGTAGGAATCGGTCCTGGGTCAATTTGTACGACTAGAATAGTTGCGGGTGTTGGTGTACCACAAATAACAGCTGTTTATGATTGTGCAAAAGAAGCTGCAAAATATGATATTCCCGTTATTGCTGATGGTGGTATTAAGTATTCTGGTGAAATAGCTAAAGCTATTGTTGCAGGTGCTAGTTCAGTTATGCTTGGTTCATTATTTGCTGGAACAGATGAATCGCCAGGAGAAAAAGTAATCTATCAGGGTAGAAGTTTTAAAACATATAGAGGTATGGGTTCGGAAGCAGCAATGAAGGCTGGCAGTAATGATCGGTATTTCCAAAATGAAACAAAGAAATTCGTACCTGAAGGCATTGAAGGAAGAGTTCCTTATAAAGGTTCTTTAGGTGACACAATTTATCAATTAATTGGTGGCTTAAGATCATCAATGGGTTATTGTGGTGCGGGAACAATTGAAGCATTAATGAGAGACGGTCAATTTATTCAAATTACTGGTGCCGGTTTAAAAGAATCTCATCCGCACGATGTAACAATTACTAAAGAACCAGCGAATTATCAAATTTCAAATTAATGGAGGTATCAATGAATAATCATGAATTAATCTTAATTGTTGATTTTGGGGGACAATACAATCAACTCATTGCTAGACGTGTAAGAGAATTAGATGTCTATAGTGAAGTCGTACATTACTCTAAAGCTTTAGAGAAAGCGAAGATATTAAATCCAAAAGGAATCATTTTTACTGGTGGACCAAACTCTGTTTATTTAGAGGAAGCCCCGGATATTGAAAAAGAAATTTTTGAATTAGGTATTCCGGTACTTGGAATATGTTATGGCATGCAATTAATGGCTCATAAACTTGAAGGAGAAGTAGCCAAGGCAAATTCTAGAGAATATGGAAAAATTGAATTATCAATAAAAAACAATAACCTTTTATTTGCAGATATTGAGAACCATTCAAAGTGTTGGATGAGTCATTTCGATTATGTAAAAAAAGCACCAAAAGATTTTGAGATTACAGCTATAACAGAAAATTGTCCAGTAGCAGCATTTAAAAATGAAAATAAAAAACTATATGGTGTGCAATTTCATGCTGAAGTTGAACACACACCTTTTGGCAGACAACTCATTAAAAATTTCATTTACAATATTTGTAGTTGTACTGGGGATTGGAAAATGGATAATTTTGCAAAACAAACTATTCAAAAAATTAAAGAAAAAGTTGGTGATGGAAACGTACTTTGCGGATTATCCGGTGGTGTGGACTCATCTGTAGCAGCAACCCTTGTGAATCAAGCCATAGGGAAACAACTTTATTGTGTTTTTGTTGATCATGGTCTTTTGAGAAAAGATGAAGGGGATCAAGTGGAAGCTATTTTTAGTGACAAAGATGCCTTTGATATGAACTTTATTCGCGTTAATGCACAAGAACGGTTTTTAAATAGATTAAAGGGAATAACGGACCCAGAAGAAAAAAGAAAAATTATTGGCGAAGAATTTATTCGAGTTTTTGAAGAAGAAGCAGCAAAGCTTGAAAACATTGATTATTTAGTTCAAGGCACTGTTTATCCAGATGTTATTGAAAGTGGTACAGATACTGCAGAAGTAATTAAGAGTCACCATAATGTTGGTGGATTACCAGAAGATATGACTTTTAAATTAATCGAACCCTTAAGAGATTTGTTTAAAGATGAAGTAAGAGTTGTTGGTTCAGAAGTTGGACTACCAGATCATCTTGTTTGGCGTCAACCATTTCCTGGTCCGGGACTGGCTATTAGAATTTTAGGTGAAATTACAGATGAAAGTTTACATCTTGTAAGAGAATCTGATTATATTTTAAGGGATGAAGTAAGAAAAGCTGGACTTGAAAAAGATATATGGCAGTATTTTACTGTTTTACCAAATATAAAATCCGTTGGTGTGATGGGTGATGAGAGAACTTATTCTAACGCTATTGGTATTCGAGCAGTAACATCTATTGATGGTATGACATCTGATTGGGCCCGTATTCCCTATGATGTCTTGGGTAAGATTTCTTCTAGAATCGTCAATGAAGTCGATGGTGTGAATCGAGTACTTTATGATATTACATCTAAACCACCTGGAACAATTGAGTGGGAATAGTTAGTTCACAATTATTTTATTGACATAGAATAATTTAAACATATATATCATAGAAAAGAACGGCCAAAAAGCCACAGACGATTAGTAATTATTTTGCTAACAGTTTGTGGTTTTTTATGAAATTGATAAAAAGACATCATTTTAATTGTTAATTATAATTTTTAGGTTGTTCATTGTATTGAGTAAAGTGCTTGACGGAATATCAAGTATTTTGTACACTTAAAATGATAGAAGTGGAGGGTAAAATGAATTCTTTAAATAAAAAAATTGGTATTATCGGTGGTGGACAACTTGGAAAAATGATGATTCTAGATGCTAAGAGGTTAGGATTTGAAGTTGTAACATTAGATCCTTCTGAGAAATGTCCTTCTCACAGTATTAGTGATGAACATATTGTTGCATCATTTCAAAGCAAAGAAGCTTATAAAAAATTAGCAGAGAAAGTAGATGTGATAACTTATGAGTTTGAACATATTCATGCTGATTTTCTTGAAGCACTTGAAGGAGATGGACATAAAGTTTATCCAACTGCCAAAAGCTTAAAAATTATTCAAGATAAATACACACAAAAATGTTTGTTGAAAGATGAAGGTGTACTCACACCTGAGTTTATAAAAATTAATGGCCTAGAGGATTTGAAGTTAGCAGGCGAACAATTTGGATACCCATTTATGTTAAAGGCAACTACAGGTGGGTATGATGGTAAAGGTAACGCAGTTGTCAAATCACCATTAGATGTTAAGGGCAAATATGAAGTATTAGGTGCTGGCGAAGCACCATTAATGGCGGAGAAGTTTCTAAACTTTAAAAAGGAAATTTCTGTTCTAGCCTGTCGAGGTATCGATGGTAAGATAGTAATATATCCTGTAGCTGAGAATATTCATATGAATAGCATACTGGATGAAACCATTGTTCCGGCAGCAATTGATAAAGAGAGTGAGACCAAAGCAATGGAGATGGCTCATGCTGTTATGGAAATATTTGATGGGGTAGGTATGTTTTGTACGGAAATGTTTGTTGATGAAGATGGTGAGATCTACTTAAATGAAGTTGCGCCTCGACCACATAACTCAGGACATTATACAATTGAAGGCACCTTGACATCACAATATGAGCAACATATTCGAGCCATTGTCGGCTTACCTTTAGGGGATGTTCAATTAAGGCGTCCCATAGTAATGAAAAATATTCTCGGGACAGAAAGAGAAGGAAAAGCCATTATAAAAGGGATTGAAAAAACTTATAATAATCCTAGAGTGAAGGTACATATTTATGGGAAACAAATATCAAAACTTGGAAGAAAAATGGGTCACTTGACCGTTGTAGGTGACGACATTGATAAGGTTAGAGAAGAAGCAAGAGTAGCTTATAATAGTATAAAAATTGTAGGAGGAAAGTAATGATTGGAATTATTATGGGAAGCGATTCAGATCTTTCAGTAATGAAAGCAGCAGCAGAGTTTTTAGATGAAATAGATATTCCCTATGAATTAACCGTTGTTTCTGCGCATAGAACACCTGATAGACTAATAGAATATGCAAAAACAGCGCGAGAAAGAAATATTAAAGTGATTATTGCAGGGGCTGGTGGGGCAGCACATCTTCCGGGGATGGTAGCTTCTATGACTTCGGTGCCTGTTATTGGCGTACCAGTAAAAACAAGTACCCTTAGTGGTGTTGATTCACTTTATTCAATTGTACAAATGCCACCAGGGATTCCTGTTGCAACAGTAGCAATCAATGGCGCAAAAAATGCAGGCATATTAGCTGCTGAAATGCTTGGTACATTTGATGACGAGATTTATAATAAAGTTGCTACTTATAAAAAAAGTTTAGAAAAAATAATTACGAATAAAGCAGAAGAATTAGAAAAAATTGAGTATAAAGCTTATTTAGAAAAAATGAAAAAATAATCTAATGAATTCAATAGTCAGTAAAAAATTATGGTTTTTTAAACCATAATTTTTTTTGTAACTTATTTTTGATTGAAAACTTTTAATAATCAAAGTGAGTAGACTTGAATTAAAAACTTAATGTATTTCTAATGAATATTTAAAGAAGGTGGTATATTATAACTATTAGGATAATCATGTCAAATAGGTAAAGGAGAAAATATGAATGTGATCATTGATTTAAGAAAGCGACAATTGCTATCACCCCTTCAAGAAATAAAAGAATATTTAGATGGAAAAACAAAGGTTATTTCTCTACAAGATGAAATTACCCCTTGTATTGGTTGTTGGAATTGTTGGTTAAAGACACCTGGAGAATGTGTGTTTAATGATGTCATGACAGAAGTATATGCTGATTATGTGAATAGTAGTAGAGTGATATTATTATTTGATACGTGTCAAGGCTTCGTCAATCATCAGATGAAGGCCTTTTTAGACCGTAGCATTCCTCATTATCACCCGTATATCGAAATTGTTGATGGGGAATGTCATCACCTAGCAAGATATGATGGGTATCCTGAACTATATTTTTATTATGATACAAAAGATTTGACTGAAAGAGAAGAACAATTAATCGAAGACTATTTATACAGAACAGCTTATCATTTTCAATCACCTGCTTTTAGAATACAATGGAAAGACAAACTTGAAGTCATGGCACTAGAAGATAGAAAAGCCAAGAGAAACAGTATCAAAAGAATAGAAACAGAAAAAATGGAAAAATTAATTATTTACAATGGTTCACCGAGAAGAAGTGGTAGCAACACCGCTATGATTTTAAAAAGTATTAAAAACAGTTTGAAAGATAAAGTTGAAATTCGAGATTTAAAAAATAAGGATCAGTGGAATGAATGGTTAAGCAATTTTAAAAAGGAAGAAAATGTTCTTTTTGCAATGCCACTATATGTTCATGCAATGCCATCTCACGTCATGGCATTCATTGAGAAGTTAGAGCCTTCAATAGGATCTCTCGCCTTTATAATCCAGTCGGGATTCCCAGAAAGTAGCCAATCCTATTTTCTCGAAGTTTATTTCGAGGAGTTGGGTAAAATTCTTAATCGCAAATATCTGGGAACAGCTATCAAAGGTGGTGTAGAAGGACTACAAATTCGACCCTTAAAACAGCAGAATAAAATGATTCAACCCTTTGTTTCTTTAGTTGAGGGGTTAGTAATACAAGGTAAAATGGATCCTGCTTTGATTAAGCAACTGTCTAAACCTATCTATTTACCTAAAGCCATGCAATTATTGTTCACCATACTTAATAAAACTGGGTTAGTGAATATATTTTGGGACCAGCAATTAAAGAAAAACAATAGTTTTGAGAAACGATTTGCTAAACCTTATAAAATAAACTAAACAAGTCACTTTGTACTTTGGATTCAATGATAAATATGGTATAATATTTGAAATAATAAAATATTAGGGAGGGATAATAATGTATGAAGGTGTTTTGGTTCGGTTAAGAGCATACAAAAAAGAGGAAATGGGATATGTAAAAGACCTGATCAATAGAAGTGACATTAAAAAGTGCTTAGCACTGGGGATTCCTTTTCCTTATACGCTAGAAGATGAGTTAAAGTTTTACGAGAGTATTTCTGCCAATAATGATACATATACTTTTGCCATTGAAGCAAAGGAAACTGAGGAATTAATTGGTGGGTGTGGGACCAATGCCATTGATTGGAAAAACAGCACAGCAACTGTAGGGATTTTTGTTGGAAAAGAAGGTTATCTATCAAAGGGCTATGGAACAGATGCAATGAAGATTCTTATAAATTTCATTTTCAATGAAATGAATATTAATAAGATTAAATTAGAAGTCTATTCTTTTAATATAAGAGCTATTAAGTGTTATGAGAAGTTAGGTTTCAAACAAGAAGGGTGTTTAAGAAAAGAAATTTTTCGTGAAGGTAAATATCATGATATTCTTGTTTATGGCATGTTTAGAGATGAGTTTAAGTTTTAGAAAATAATCTACTATGAAATGATAGTAGATTTTCTACTGTAAGGATGGTAAAGATATGAATTATAAAGAAATTTTCTTAAAAGCTTATCAATTAATGGATGAACCAATAATTGATGGGAACTGTGGTCTATTATGTAATTTTCATTGCTGTAGAGATTTAGATGATGATGGCAGTCGACTAGGTGTCTATTTGTGGCCCCATGAATATGAAGCAATATATAAGGATGAAGATTTTGAAATAGAAAAAGTCCCTAAAGAAGAACATGGGGACTTATATATGCCTAAGCATTTATCAGATATGTACTATTTCTATTGTGATGGCTCCATGAACTGTCCAAGGGATTTGAGACCACTACATTGCAGAACTTATCCTATAGAAGCCCATATTGAGTCAGATCAATTAATGTTAGTTATAGAAAAAGATCAGATTCATAGTTGCCCACTTTTAAATCAACAAGAAAAATGGCGCAAAGAATACATTAACGGAATTTATGAAGCCTGGTCCTTACTCATAAAAATACCAGATATCAAAACACTGGTAAAATATTATTCGGATAATAGAATAAGAACGAATAACATACAATCAGTTATTAAAGAGTTTTAATTAAATCAATAAATTTGTGACTGGCAAGGCTTAAAGGGAAATCTTTATTAATAACTAGGCCAATGTCAATTGGTGGAATGCTTTCAACAATATTTATTGTTTGAAGCATTTTTTTATTGATTAAATCGGCTACTGCATCTTTTGATACATAGGCCACACCAATACCTGCTAAAGCCATTTCAATAATTAATGAAGTGGTACCAAATTCAAAATCAAAGTTTAAGTAAACTTTTTTAGCCTTTAAGTAGGCAGTGATGACTTGTCTTGAAGTAGAGTTTTCTTCAAGGGTAATTAAAGGGTACTGATTTAATTCGCTTAGAGTAATTGCCTTATCATCAAATGTGTAGGCTTTAGGTGAATAAACAAAAATATTTTTTGAAGTCCACAATTTTTCAATAGAGACATTTTTATAATTCAAATCTGGATTAATATTAATGATTGAGAAATCAGCACTATTATTTTCAACCATCTTCACATTTTCTGGCGAGGAACGATTGGTTAAATGTATTTTTATTTTTGGATAAAGTGAGTAGAATTTTTTGATGCCTGCCATTAAGTAATATTTGGTTAAAGTATCACTGGCGCCGATATGAATTTCTCCTTTATCTAAAGATTTCATATTTTCAATATTTTGTTCTCCGGACTTAATAATATTAAAAGCTTTTTCAATATAAGTAAAAAGTAAAGCCCCTTCTTTTGTCAATGAAATACTTTTCCCAGTGCGATGAAAGAGTATAACTTCCATTTGACCTTCTAACTTTTTGATCGTTTGACTAACAGAGGATTGGGTGACAAATAATTCCTCTGCCGCCTTTGAGAAACTCAGATTTTTAGCACAATAATAAAAAACTTTATAAAATTCAAGATTAATATTCATATTAGCTCTCCTTATCTAACGCATTAGTATTATTAATTATTATTATATAATATTCTGTGTTAAAATCAACATATAAAGTAGATGAATGGAGGCATTAAATGATTACACGTTTGTATGTTGAGAAAAAAGAAAATTTTAATGTAGAAAGCGAAAAATTATTAAGGGACATAAAAGAAAATGTACATATTAATCTTGAAAACATTCGTATTGTTAATACGTATGATATTAAAGATTTAGATGATTCAATTAAAGAAGAAGTAATTCATACAGTTTTATCAGAACCTAATGTTGACCAAGTGCATGAAGAAATGACTTTTAATCCGGAATATGCTTTTCGTATTAAATTATTAGAAGGACAATTTGACCAAAGAGCGAATTCTGCTGTTGAATGTTCAGAAATTATAACCATGGAACGATTAGAAATTGAAGCGTCAAAAATATATGTTTTAGAAGGTAATATTGCGAGAAAAGACGTCGAAAAAGTTAAAGATTATTTGATTAATCCTGTAGAAAATGAAGTTGTGCCTTTAGAAAAACCAAATCAGATAAAAGTCTTTAACACAGAAATCTCTGATGTAGAAGTTATTACTGATTTTAGAAATCTATCTGAAAAAGAATTAGTTGATTTTGCTGATAATCGTGGATTTGCTATGGATATAGAAGATTTACAACATATACAAAAGTACTTCTTACAAGAAAAAAGGAATCCAACAATAACTGAGTTAAAAGTATTAGATACTTATTGGTCAGATCATTGTCGTCATACCACTTTTTTAACAAAGTTAGAAGACATAGATTTCGAAGCAAATGATTATATCAAAGAAAGTTTTGAGAGATATAAAGAAATTAGAAAAGAAATTGGAAGAGATAAAGATATTACTTTGATGGACTTAGCAGTTATAATGATGAAATATCAAAGAGCAAAAGGGAATCTTGAAAATCTTGACATTTCTGAAGAGGTAAATGCTTGTACCATTAACGTACCTGTAGATGTTAATGGTAAAGATGAAGATTATTTAATTATGTTTAAAAATGAAACCCATAACCATCCAACAGAGATTGAACCCTTTGGTGGTGCATCTACTTGTTTAGGTGGTGCCATTCGAGACCCTTTATCTGGTAGAGCATATGTTTATCAAGGTATGCGTCTAACTGGTGCTGCGGATCCAAGAAAACCCATTGAAGAAACATTAGAGGGTAAATTACCCCAAGGGATTATTACTAAAAAAGCAGCTCAAGGCTTTAGTTCATATGGTAACCAAATAGGACTTGCAACAGGCCTTGTTGATGAAGTCTATGATGAAGGTTTCTTAGCAAAACGTATGGAAGTTGGCGCTGTTGTTGGCGCTTCACCTAAACAAGATGTAACAAGAAAATCACCAGAAAATGGGGATTTAATCATTTTACTTGGTGGTAAAACAGGAAGAGATGGATGCGGCGGCGCAACAGGTTCTTCAAAGAAACATTCTGAAGAATCAATTTTAACTTCCGGCGCAGAAGTACAAAAGGGAAATGCTCCAGAAGAACGAAAACTACAACGACTATATAGAATACCTGAATTTTCAAAGGTCATTAAGAAAAGTAATGATTTTGGTGCTGGTGGTGTATCCGTTGCTATAGGTGAATTAGCCGACAGTTTAACAGTGAATTTAGATAAAGTACCTAAAAAATATAAAGGTCTTGATGGTACAGAGCTAGCGATTTCTGAATCCCAAGAAAGAATGGCAATTGTCATTGATCCTAAAGATCTTGATTTAGTCAATAAACACTGTCATGATGAAAATGTTGAGGCAACTGTTGTTGCCAAAGTAGAAGACCATGGTCGGTTCATCATGAAATGGCAAGGCAAAGAAATTTTCAATATTTCTAGAGAATTCATTGAAACCAATGGTGTGATGAAAAGTGCAAAAGTAAAAGTAGCACATCCCGAAGGCAATTATTTCTCTGAAAAAACTCATAAAGACTTAGAAGATGAATGGTTGAATGTAATGGAAGATCTAAATGTTTGTTCTAAAAAAGGATTGTCCGAAATGTTCGATTCAACAGTTGGTGCTGGCAGCGTATTAATGCCTTATGGTGGTAAGTATATGAAGACGCCTACTCAAACCATGGTTGCTAAAGTACCAGTTCTAGATGGTGAAACCAAAACATGTACATTGATGACCTATGGTTATGATCCTGAAATAGGAAAATGGAGTCCATACCATGCAGGTGTGTTTAATGTCTTGTCATCAATTGCGAAAATTATTGCAACAGGTGGTAACTATAATGATATTAGATTTTCTTTTCAAGAGTACTTTGAAAGTTTAGGTCAAGATCCAGTGAAGTGGGGAAAGCCTTTTGCGGCACTTTTAGGAACGCTAAAAGTATTAGATGCATTTGACTTAGCTGCCATTGGTGGAAAAGATTCTATGTCAGGAACCTTTAATGAGATTCATGTGCCACCGACATTAATATCCTTTGCTTTGGCACCAGGACATGTGGAAGATATTATTTCTCCTGAGTTTAAATCATCAGGTAATTACGTTTATGAATTAGCTATTGATTTAGATGCTGAAGCATTACCAGATTTAGAAAAAATAAAAGAAGGTTATCAGAAGCTTTCTCAACTAATAAAAAATAAAGAAGTTATTTCTGCTTATGCCGTTGGCACAGGAGGTTTAGCAGAGTGTGTTTCAAAGATGGCCTTTGGTAATCGTATTGGTTTTAAATTTAAAGAAAAAATAGATCAAGAAAAAATCTTTAGCCCAAGCTATGGTAGCATTGTTTTTGAAAGTAAAGAAAAAATTGATACAAAATTATTCACTCTAATGGGTCAAACAATAAGTGATTATGTAATCAAGAAAGATAATTATGAAATTTCTCTTGAGAAAATTGAAGAACATTGGGAACAACCTTTAGAGAAGATTTTCCCGCAATATGAAGAAACAACAGGTGAAACAACACCTATTAAATATAAATCAGAAAAGAGAAAATACTCAAAGGTTGTGATTGAAAAGCCAAAGGTTTTCATCCCAGCTTTTCCAGGGACGAATTGTGAGTATGACACGAAAAAAGCCTTTGATAAAGTAGGCGGTGCTGCCGAAATAGTTGTTTTCAAGAATCAAAACAAAGAAGGCATTGAAGAATCAATTAATCAAATGGTTGAGGTCATTAATAAATCTCAAATTATAGCCATTCCTGGCGGTTTTTCAGCAGGTGATGAACCTGAAGGCTCAGGTAAATTTATTGCTTCAGTTTTTAGAAACGAAAAAATTAAAACAGCTGTTGAAGATTTATTAAATAAAAGAGATGGTCTAATTATAGGCATATGTAATGGCTTTCAGGCCCTTGTCAAACTTGGTCTATTACCGGACGGAAAAATAAAAAAATTAGAAGAAAATTCTCCGACTTTAACTTTTAATAAGATTGGAAGACATGTGTCCAATGTATCTAAGGTAAAAATGGTCTCTAATTTGTCTCCGTGGTTAAAAGAAGCAGATTTTGATTCTATTTATGAAACACCAATGAGTCACGGCGAGGGTAGATTTTATGCAAATCAAGAAGTAATTAATAAACTCATTGAAAAAGGACAAATAGCCACTAGATATGTTAATGAACAAGGTGAACCAACAATGAATGGGAAATATAATCCGAATGGTTCTGTTGAAGCCGTAGAAGGTATTACCAGCGAAGATGGTCGTATTTTTGGTAAGATGGGTCATGTGGAAAGAGTTTATGAAGATCTATTAGTTAACATATATGATAAAAAAGACATGAAAATTTTCGAAAGTGGGATTAAATATTTTACCCACAAATAAACACAAACATTTATTGATAAAAAGACAAAAACATTCGCTAAAATCGTTGACGGTATATTCGAGTGATGTTATGATAAGTTTAAAGAAGATGTATCGTCTTAAATGTGAAATCAAATAATCATCTAGAATACCTAATAAGAAAGGAGTTCTAATCATGGAAAAATTAGATATGTTATATGAAGGAAAAGCAAAAAAAGTTTATAAAACGAATGTAGCTGACCAGTATGTTGTAATGTATAAAGATGATGCTACTGCCTTTAATGGTGAGAAAAAAGGACAAATTCAAAACAAAGGTGTTGTTAATAATAAAATGAGTTCCTTATTATTTGCAATGCTTGAGGAAAAGGGTGTCCCAACGCATTTTGAAAAAATGTTAAATGATAGAGAACAATTAGTAAAGGCTGTTGAGATTATACCTTTAGAAGTAATTGTTAGAAATGTAGCGGCTGGTTCTTTGGCTAAGCGATTGGGCCTTGAAGAAGGCACGCCAATGGATAAGACTGTTATAGAGTTTTGTTATAAAAAAGATGAATTAGGGGACCCAATGATTAATGAATCTCATATTGACGCTTTAGGTCTTGCTACACCTAGAGAAATAGAGACAATTAAAGAATTAAGTTTAAAAATAAATGATATTCTTTTAGATTTTTTCTTAGAGAAAGAGATAAAATTAATTGACTTTAAATTAGAATATGGTCGTTATAATGGAAAAGTAATTTTAGCTGATGAGATCTCACCAGATACAGCAAGGTTATGGGATGCTAAAACAGATAGAAAGTTAGATAAAGATAGATTTAGAAGAGATCTTGGAGATGTTGAGGAAACATACGCTGAAGTATTATCAAGATTGGAGTAAATTATATGAATGAAGACAAGTTAAAAGATGAATGTGGTGTCGTTGGTATCCATTCAAAAAAAAGAGAAGAGATTTCTAAATTAACATATTATGGCTTAATTTCTTTACAACACAGAGGTCAAGAAAGTGCTGGTATTGCCGTAAAAGATAATGGAGAAATTCGTTATTATAAAGAAATGGGTTTAGTGAAGGAAGTATTTAATAAAGAAATTTTAGATTCATTAAAGGGCGAAATTTCAATTGGGCATGTGCGTTATTCAACAACTGGCGAGAGTTTTGTTTCAAATGCTCAGCCCCTTGTAGTGCATTATAAAGGTGGCAAAATTGCATTAGCTCATAATGGAAATTTAGTAAATGCTATAAAGATTAGAGAAGATTTAGAAGACCAAGGTTCAATTTTTCAAACGTCTATTGATAGTGAAGTCATTGCGAATTTAATTGCACGAAACTATAAACATGGTGTTAAAGAATCATTAATTAAAAGTTTTGAAATGCTAAAAGGATCCTTTGCATTGGTTTTAATCTATGGCAATATGCTTATTGGTGCAAGAGACCCTCATGGGATTCGACCGTTGTCTATTGGTAAATTAGATGGAGAATATATTTTATCTTCTGAAACTTGTATATTCGATATTCTTGGCGCTGAATTTGTAAGAGACGTTAAACCTGGTGAAATAGTAATGATTAGTGATGACGGTATAGAGTCTATTCAATACGCGAATAGCCACAAAGCACTTTGCTCTTTTGAATATGTTTACTTTGCAAGACCAGACAGTAATGTAGAGGGCATAAATGTATATAAAAGTCGAGTAAATGCTGGTAGGATTTTAGCTAAGGAATCCCCTGTTGATGCGGATATGATTGCCTCTGTTCCTGATTCCGGTATTCCGGCAGCTATAGGCTTTTCACAAGCATCAGGTATTCCCTATGATGTAGCATTGATAAAGAATAAATATATGGGACGAACATTTATAAAACCAGATCAAAAGTCTAGAGAATTAGCTGTTCGACTAAAATTAAACGTATTAAAAGAGAATGTTAAAGGTAAGAAGATTGTTCTAGTAGATGACTCTATTGTTAGAGGGACTACTTCAAAACGAATTATAAAAATGTTAAGAGAAGCTGGTGCAAAGGAAGTTCACTTTAGAATATCATCTCCGCCAGTAAAACATTCTTGTTACTTTGGAATTGATACACCGTCTAAAAAACAGTTAGTTGGTGCGATGATGACTGTTGATCAAATATGTGAAGAAATAGGAGCAGATAGTTTAGCTTATATTAGTATTGAAGGATTAATCGAATCCATTGGGAAAGATAAATCCGACTTATGTGGTGCTTGTTTTGATGGAATCTATCCAATGGAAGTACCAATGATGAGTCATAAATTTGTATTTGAGAAGAGATAGGTGATTGGATTGAAGGATAAACTGACGTATGCCTCTGCAGGCGTAAATATTGAAAATGCAAATAAAGCAGTAGAAAAAATAAAAGGTCATGTAAAAAAAACATACAATAAAAATGTTTTAGGTGGCTTAGGAAGCTTCGGTGGTCTTTTTGAATTAGGAACAGGTTACAAAAATCCTGTTTTAGTTTCGGGAACCGATGGTGTTGGCACGAAGTTAAAAGTAGCATTTATGTGTGATAAACACGATACTGTAGGTATTGATTTAGTTGCTATGTGTGTGAATGACATAATTTGTCAAGGAGCAAAACCACTATTCTTTTTGGATTATGTGGCAACAGGTGTTATATCACCAGATAAAATAGAAGCTATTGTTAGTGGTATAGCCAAGGGTTGTTCTGAAGCAGGTACCCCTTTACTTGGTGGGGAAACTGCTGAAATGCCAGACTTTTATCAAAATGACGAGTATGATTTAGCAGGTTTTACTGTTGGCATTGTAGATAAAGAAGATATTATAACAGGCGAAAGCATAAAAGAAGATCATATTTTAGTTGGTTTACCATCAAATGGTATCCACTCAAATGGCTATTCTTTGGTAAGAAAACTCTTCTTTGATGAGTTAAAAATGAATGTAACGGATCAAGTTGAAACTTTTGGGCAGACCCTTGGTGAAGAATTATTAAAACCAACTAAAATTTATGTCAATGACTTTTTAAAGGTAAAAGATGGAGTAGCTATTAAAGGCATGGTACATGTTACTGGTGGTGGCTTTTATGAGAATATTCCAAGAATTTTACCTGAAGGCTTAAGTGTATCTATTGATTTAAATACTTGGCAACCACCTGCTATTTTTGAATATATGCAGGAAAAAGGGAATATTGATCAAAAAGAAATGTTTACTACTTTCAACATGGGCATTGGTTTGATTTTTGTTATTGAAGCATCTGACTATAACAAAATGAAAAGTAACTTACCAGAAGCTATTAAAATTGGAAAAGTTGTTAAAGGAGATTATGGAGTGAAATTATGGGCATAAGAATCGCTGTGCTCGTTTCAGGCGGTGGTACGAACTTACAAGCCATTATTGACCATACTGAAAATGGTCATATAGATGGTGAAGTTTCTCTTATTTTATCAAATAAGAAAGATGCCTATGCTTTGAAGCGAGGAGAGATGCATGAAATTCCAAGCTTCTATGTAGATGCACCTAATAGGAATAAAAAAATATTGAAATTATTAACTGAATATAAAATAGATTTAGTTGTATTAGCAGGTTATTTAAAAATTTTATCTGAGGAAATCATTGATGCTTTCAGAAATAAAATCATCAATATACATCCATCTCTTTTACCAAAGTACTCAGGTAAAGGCTATTATGGCGAAAAAGTACACCAAGCAGTGATTAATAACAATGAATCATATAGTGGTGCAACGGTTCATATAGTTGATGAGGGCATTGATACAGGTAAAATATTAATGCAGAAAAAAGTAAAAGTTTTAGAAACAGATGATTATATTAGTTTATCCAAAAGAGTTTTAAAGGTTGAACATGAAATTTTAGTAAATGCAATAGAGAAATTGTCGAAGGGAGATTATAATTTTGAGAGCATTAATTAGCGTATTTGATAAAACTGGGGTTGTAGATTTTGCAAAAAAATTACAGGCATTAGATATTGAAATTATTTCTACTGGCGGAACGGCTCGATTATTAAAGGAAAATAATATTAAAGTAACTGGTATTTCGGAGATTACAAAATTTCCGGAATGTTTAGATGGTAGAGTAAAGACTTTACACCCCAAGGTTCATGCAGGTATTCTTGCAAAAAGAGATTCGAAAGACCATATGGATCAGTTAAAAGCGTTAAAGGTTGAAACAATTGATTTGGTTGTTGTGAATCTTTACCCATTTAAAGAAACAATTCTAAAAGAAGGTGTTGCCTTTGATGAGGTGATTGAAAACATCGATATTGGTGGACCAACGATGTTGAGATCAGCAGCTAAGAATTTTAATGATGTATATACTGTTGTAGACCCAGAAGATTATAACCGAGTAATTGATGCCCTTGAAAAAGATGAAACGAATGAAGACTTTCATTATGAATTAGCTATGAAAGTTTTTGAACATACTTCACATTATGATACGTTGATTTTTAATTATTTGCGTAATAAAAAAGGTGATGAAAAGCTTCCTGAACGATTAACCGTTACATATGAAAAAGTAGATGACTTAAGATATGGTGAAAATCCCCATCAAAAGGCTAGTTTTTATAAAGAAGTGACGAATTTAAAAGGTAGTTTAGTGAATGCAAAGCAGTTACATGGTAAAGCTTTATCATTTAATAACATCAATGATACAAATGGTGCTTTAAAGACACTTAAGGAATTTGAGGAGCCAACAGTTGTTGGTGTTAAACACACAAATTCTTGTGGGGTAGCAACCAGTAGCGATATTTATACGGCTTATAAAAATGCTTACGCAGCGGATCCAATCAGTATATTTGGAGGAATCATTGCTGCCAATAGAGAAATAGATGCAAGAATAGCAGAAGAAATCAATAAAATTTTTATTGAAATTGTTATTGCACCAAGTTTTTCGAAAGATGCACTAGAAATTTTAAAACAAAAGAAGAATATTCGATTACTTGAATTAAAAGATATTTTAGAAAAACCAACAGCGGAGAAGTTAGATTTCAAGAAAGTACATGGTGGATTATTAGTGCAAGATTTAGATCGTGAACTTTATGAAACATTAGATGTGGTAACGGATCGTTTACCGACGGAAAAAGAAATGATAGATTTGAAATTTGCGTGGAAAGTTGTTAAAAATATTAAATCTAATGGTATTGTCATTGCAAAAGATTTAAGAACACAAGGGGTTGGACCAGGCCAAGTGAATAGAATTTGGGCAGCTGAGAATGCCATTAGACAGTCTCAAACACCGACAAAAGGTTCTATCTTAGCATCTGATGCTTTTTTCCCTTTTGCAGATTCTATTGAAGCAGCAGCTAAAGCGGGCATTACAGCAATCATACAACCGGGTGGGTCCATACGAGATGAAGAAGTGATAAAAAAAGCAAATGAATATGGCATGGCTATGGTCATGACAAAAATGAGACATTTCTCACACTAGGAGTGATTAGTATATGAAAATATTGATAATTGGATCCGGCGGACGAGAACACACAATTGCATGGAAACTGAATCAATCAGACCAAGTAAGTGAAATTTATATTGCACCGGGGAATGCAGGTATAAATACAATCGGAAAAAATATAGACATAGCGGCTGATGACTTAGAAAGTTTACTTGCTTTTGCATTAGAAGAAAATATTGACTTAACTATTGTTGGACCGGAAGTACCTTTAGTATTAGGTATAACAGATTTATTTAGAGAAAATAATCTAAACATTATTGGTCCTGATGCCAAAGGTTCACAATTAGAAGGATCAAAAGTCTTTGCTAAAGAATTTATGATGAAATATAATATTAAAACAGCTCAATACAAAGAATATACTGATTTTAATGAAGCGAAATCTGATTTAGGTCTTTATGGTTATCCTATGGTTATGAAAGCCGATGGCTTAGCCGGAGGAAAAGGTGTTTTAATTCCTGAAACAGAAAAAGAAGCAACGAAGGCTCTTGATACATTAATGAATAGTGATAAATTTGGTGATGCCAGTTCAAAAATAATTATTGAAGAATTTTTAGAAGGTATTGAAGCCTCTATGCTGTGTTTTGTAGACGGAGATACGATTCTGCCTATGGAAACAGCTCAAGACTATAAACGCGCTCTAGATGGCGATTTAGGCCTTAATACTGGCGGTATGGGAACCTATTCCCCTAGTATTTTATTTGATAAAGCTTTAAAGGAAAAAGTTAACAAAGAAATACTCAAACCCTTTATTCGAGGGATTCAAAAAGAAAAAATTGACTTTAGAGGTATTTTATTTGTTGGATTAATGATTAAAGATAAAGAAATAAAAGTCTTAGAGTTTAATGTTCGATTTGGTGATCCTGAAACCCAAGTTATTTTACCAAGACTGAAAACAGATTTATATGAAATTTTTGATAAAATGAATAATAAAAAGTTAGATGAAATAGCACTGGAATGGACTGATGAAAAAGCTGTATGTGTTGTATTAGCCTCAGGAGGTTACCCAGAAAACTATGAAAAAGGTTATGAGATTAAAGGTCTTGAATCAGTTGAGATGATCTTTCATGCTGGGACGACATTATCAGATGATAAAGTCGTAACAAATGGTGGCCGTGTTTTAGGCGTAACATCTTTAGGAAAATCCATTGAGGTGGCACGAAATAAGTCTTATGAGAAAATTAAGAAGATTGAATTTAAAGATATGTATTATAGAAAAGACATTGCAAAATTAAATAACTAACCTAAAAAACGCTTTGTGAGTATCTAATAAAGATATTTATAAGGCGTTTTTTAAATAAAATTTTAATTTAAAGAACATTCTTGATACTTCAAATGTATAGAAAACGTTTAATTTATACATTAATTTTTAAAATTTACTAATTATGATATAATTCTTTAGGTGAGAATTGTAATTAAGGTTAAAATAATTACGGTTACCAGATATCTTAAGTTAACCGCAATTACAATTTCACCTATTGTACCAAATCACTATCCTAGTCTGTGGGGATTCAATGGTTGGTTTTGTACTTTTATAAGTATAAAATTTTGTTGCTTGATTTTAATTTTGTTAAAATTACACTGATCTTTTGATTTTTTTACATTCTAAGTAAACCTTTACTCAAGGTTTTTTAAAAAATATTGACTTGGTCAATTCATTCTCTTTTGATTAC
>Ga0136557_1000410_pt1 | contig 33032 bp, 39 predicted proteins | sample AntRauTorckE6832_FD_104796 | JGI IMG/M metagenome (GOLD analysis project Ga0136557, IMG submission 104796) | Saline lake microbial communities from Rauer Islands, Antarctica - Metagenome Torckler E6 #832 | ecosystem: Environmental > Aquatic > Non-marine Saline and Alkaline > Saline | place...
CAATAATATAAAGTTTAGCTCATCAATAACTGCTTCCCACTTCTGAGCGCTAAACATCAAGTCTCTACCAATGAAAAAATGAAACTCGCTAGTTATCTCTCCTCGTCTGCAATCTAACTCATGATGTAACGAGATACTTTTGCATGTTAGCTGTTCTATTTTTTTCATGGCTTCGTGAATAGTTCCAGTTTTCACGGCTCCATCTCCTCATCATCTATGTTTTCGATTAGATTTAACATTGCCTCAGCCTTTGTATCACCTAAGCCGTATGTATTATGGCCATCTGGTGCGCCATCGTACCAGTCAAAGACCGCAACAAACTCATGGCGCATGTCATCCCAGTCAACTTGTATTGTGTACTGCATATGTAACTCACCTTTTGGATTTGTTGGTAGCTCGTCATCATGGGCGTTGTCGTATCTGCTTATGTCCGTCATTTTCTTATCTCCTAATTCTTAACCCAGTCATTAAACATGTCCGCCTTGGCATTTTCGCTATAACCTAAACCCTCATGAAATACGCCTGACTCTTCCATTGCTAAATTCCAATAGTCGAATAATGCATCTTCATCGTGAAACATCTTGTAGTAATTGCTTGGCTCCCGGCTGTAGTTGCTGGGCATGTCAAGCGATGCGCACGATGCGCCAGGATATATCCGCACTACTTCAAACTTTTGTGTGTCTATTATGTATGCCGTCATTTTTGTTCTCCACTTTTTAGTTAATCTTTAATATGTACACATGATATCATACAACGCGTTTATGTCAAGCGCTTGTACTATTTAAATTTATTATATGTGTGATATATTCTATAAGTCGGTGTCATCGTTGCTGCACACAATTTTGAGGCGCTGACATTAACTAATTTTTGGAGTTATCAAATGGACGCTAAGAAATACGATAAGGCTTACGACAGAGGAATGGACAAAGGTTTAGCAGAAGGTCATTATCAAGCTGATAGCATGCAGAAGAAGATTAATGAGGCAATGCATAAGTCGGATAGCTGTAAGTCTACAGGCGGTGCTGGTAAAGCGTATGGTGGCAAAGCTGGCCTTAAAAAATAGTGTGCGATCGAAGTTATAAAAATTTATTTGTAGAGAATTTGCTCGAATACAAGGCAAATTCTCGAACACATTCAGACTCCTTGATATTGCGGCAGTTATTGAGGCTGTGTCAATTGGATGGGTGTTTGTATGGACGAGTTGGAAGGTTCAAAACAAATGGATTGATAACCTAGCGGCATTCGATTACCCATCTAACATTGTTATCTGGCACAAACCTGGTGGTGGCATAGGTGATTTAAAGAAAACATTTAGCTCTGATTACGAGGTTGCTCTTGTGTGGCATCGAGGCGCTGAATTGTGTGGTAAGCGAATCGGAAGCGTCTGGACGATTAACAAGGACGCTGCGACAGTATACATTCATCCCACACAAAAACCTGTTGCGTTAGCAGAGGAGGCTCTGGATAAAACTACCCGCAAAGGTAATGCTGTCCTCGACCTATTCGGTGGCTCTGGCTCAACTTTAATCGCATGTGAGAAACTTAAGCGTAAATGCTTTATGATGGAGTTGTCCGAATCTTATTGCGATGTCATAATAAAACGATACGAGCAATATACAGGTAAAAAAGCAACACTGGAGATAAACGATGCCCATCGAGCTTGATGAAAGCGGCAAATTTAAAGCTTACGAGCCAACTGACAGACTACGCGCAGAAGTATCAGCGTTAAAAAGCTTTGGTCATACGCATGAAGAAATAGCCGAGTATCTTGGTATTGATGATGAAACACTGGTTAAGTATTACAAACTAGAATTAAATATGGCTATTATTAAAGCTAATGCCAATGTAGCTAACAAGCTTTATAAAAAAGCAGTTGATCAAGAAGATTTAGCAGCCATAATTTTTTGGCTTAAGACGCGCGGACAAGGCAAGTGGCGCGAAAAAGATAAAGAAGAAAATAATTTACAGTCCGTGGTTGAAAAGCTCATCGATAAACTCAAATGACAGATGAAGAAAAACTAATACAGGCATTAAAAGACTTTCCAACGTTTGCTAAAAACTTTCTAAACATTCGCACGAAATCAGGTCGAATCGAAGCTTTTGAGCTTAACAAATCACAGCTATATATACACGAACGACTAGAAGCACAGCTAAAAGAGACTGGTAAAGTACGAGCTATCATCCTAAAAGGCAGACAGCTTGGATGCTCAACTCTAATACAAGCAAGATTCTTTCACAAAGTTATAACTCAGCGCGGTAAAAAAGCGTTTATTCTGACGCATGAAGCAGAAGCAACTAAAAACCTTTTTGCAATGACTAAGCGATACTATGATGGATTACCACCTGGTCTTGCTCCTAAGCCTGACGCGTCATCAGCTAAAGAACTGAATTTCACAGGCTTAGATTCTGGCTACGCTGTCGGCACAGCAGGCAATAAAGCTGTAGGTCGTTCGCAAACTATACAGCTATTCCACGGCTCTGAAACAGGCTATTGGCCGCACGCTGAGGAACACAGCAAAGGAATAATGCAAGCCATATCAAACGAGCCTGGAACAGAAATTATTATCGAGTCCACGGCTAATGGAATTGGTAATTACTTCAATCAATTGTGGTGTTCTGCGCTAACTGGCGATAGCGAATTTCAAGCAATATTTGTGCCGTGGTACTGGCAAAGAGAATACACAGCGTCTTACACATCACATAAAAGCGAATCTCCTCCGCTTTCAGAGCAAGAACAGTCATTGCTAGATTTATATAAAGAAGATGGCATGACGGTTGAGCATTTGTATTGGCGTCGGATTAAGATAAAAGAGTTTAGTTCGGACTGGGAAGAGGGCGAGAAAAGATTTAAAGTTGAATATCCTTTGTCAGCTACGGAAGCTTTTAGAAATCCCGTTGACGATACTTTTATAAACTCAAAACATGTAACAGCAGCACGCAAAGCAGACATACAAACAGACGCGTCTTTAATAATAGGTGTTGACCCGGCAATTGGTGAAAACGATAGATGCGCAATCATTAGAAGGCGCGGAAGGAAGGCGTTCAAGATTGAAACACTGCGTAATCAAAATACAATGCAATTAGCAGGGCGCATCAAGCGTATCATAGAAGAAGAAAAACCGCATAGAGTATATATAGATTGCATCGGAATTGGTGCAGGCACAACAGATAGACTAAGCGAAATGGGATATAGTCAAGTCGTAGGTGTTAATGTCGCACGCTCAGCTAATGACAAAGAACGATTTGCTAATCAACGAGCAGAATATTATTGGGAGCTTAGAGATTGGTTGCAACAAGAATTAGATGTGCAACTGCCCGATAGTGATGAATTACATGCTGATTTATGTGGTTTTGGGTATAGACATAGAAGCAACGGACAGTTACTAATTGAGTCTAAAGACGATATGAAAAAGCGTGGAATGCGTAGTCCTGATATAGCGGACAGTCTTATGTTGACTTTCGCAGGCGGTAAGATGCAATCTCTTGCAGAAAATAGCGCAACACTAATACCTGAGCGTTACAACTCAATGTTTACCTGATAATATATAATCACTAATTGACGCAAAGGATGCAAAATGGCACGTAAAAACTCAGAAATTGCGGAAGAAATTAAAGATAATCTAGGGTCGTGGCACGGTTATTTCTCATTTAATAACAAGCAATATCACGAAGAAATGAGCTTCGTTATGGGTGGGCAGTGGAGCAAAGACGAGACATACGCTCTACGACAAAACAAAAAGATACCGCTAACATCTAATAAACTTGGTGTGCTAGCTAATCATTTACTTGGTGAGCAGAGACAGAACACGCCGAACCTTCAAATTGTGCCTGACGAATCAGTGCCAGCGGAAACAGCAGAAACACGCGAGGCTTTAGTTAAAGAGATAACTCTTAATTCAAAAGCATCTGTTGTATATCAAACAGCATTTCAGTCAGCTGTCATTGGTGGTTATGGAGCATATAGAATCAATCATGATTATGTTGATGGCAAAGGGTTTTTGCAAGAAATTAACATCATTGAGATTAACGACCCAACCCAGGCTTTTTGGGATATTAGCGCAACATCAAAAACAAAAACAGACGGAATGTTTTGCGGATTAAAAACTGGTATTTCACGTAAGAAATTTAAATCTGTATATGGAAAACGAGTAGAAGGAAAGATACAAAACTGTACGCTAAATGATGATACAGTGCTTGCTGATAACGATAGCATATTAATAATAGATTACTACAAACGACAATATAAGACAGAAAGAATCAGAGAGCTATCAAACGGTCGTGTCATTGATAACGAAGAATACTCAAGGATGCGTGATTACCAAGATGATATGAAGCTTATTGGGCTAGGCTCACCGCAAGTTATGGCAGATGTTGATGTTCAGCAAATAGAAGATGTGTCAATGAATGCTCCGCAGCCAGGCATTGAAACGCCAGATGACTTGCAGCCTACGGAAGTGCCAAACGTTATCGACAATGAAGAATTAGACGAAGACGATACACCGCTAATTGACTTAACAACTGGTGAGCCTGTTAGTATTATTAATGAAAGAGACGCGCCACGTGATACGATAAAATACTATAAAATGGCAGGAGATTATGAGCTAGAATCAAGCGAGTTTCCAGCTGATGTATTACCAATTATCTTTGTTGACCAGAACAGCTATTACGATAAAAAGAACAAACAATATTGCCGACCATTTTTTAAAGACGCTAACGACTCACAAAAGTATCTTAACTACATTCGAACGCACTCAGCTTATTTGCTAAAAGTATCACGTAATGACCAGTTCTTAGTAAGCAAAGAAAACGTCAGAGGCAAGGACACTAAAGATATCTGGACTAATCCTGGTAACTATCAGGGCGGACTATTCTTCGATAAAGACTCTGATGGATTCGTACCCCAGCAACTTAGACCGCCTGAGCTGTCACAATCACTAGTACAGCAATATCAACTAGCATTATCTGACATCCAGTCAAGTACTGGCATGTATGATACACAAATTGGTCAACAAGGCAACGAGGTATCAGGTAAGGCAATTGACGCTAGAACTGAGCGTGGCAGCTATAATACTTACGTTGCGTTTGATGCGTTAAACCGCTCTATAGTTGTTGGTGGCGATATTATTAACCAGATGATACCAGTTATTTATGATACTGAGCGTGTTGAAATGCTAACAATGCCTGACATTGGTTCGCCTGTTGCAGTTCCCTTGAATCAAACTCAAGACGAGTACGGTTCACAGGTTAAAAATGATATGCGCGAAGGCAGTTATAAAATAAGATTGTTGCCTGGGCCGAACTCAGACGGACAAAGAGAACAGGCACTAGAGTCACTACAAATGGTATTACAAGCCAATCCACAATTATTTAATATGATTGCTGATTTGTACGCTGAGAATCTACCACTTAAAAACAATATCAATCTTCGTAATCGCTTAAGAACTCTTGTGCCACCTGAGATTTTAGAAGCTGGTAAAACTGGGCAAACACCGCCCCAGCAAGACCAAGGACCAAGTCCTGAGGAGCAGGCAATACAGATGCAAATGCAACTTAAGCAGCAAGAGTTACAGTTGAAGATGCAAGATTTACAATTGAAACAGCAAAAGCTGGCGTTAGATAGCGATAAAACACAGGCTGAGATAGCGCAGAAATGGCAAGAGCTGGAGAATGATAGGTTGGAGGCTGCAGCATCATTAGAAGAAGTGCAATTAAGATATCAAGCAGAGATGCATAGGACAAATGCAGATCAGAATATCGCACATGCTAGAAACATGGCTGATATCTTGACGCACTTAGGAAATAAATAATTAACAATAAAAAGGTGGAATATGAATAGTATAGATGAAAAGATGAATGAATCACCAACCAATGCGCCTGATTTAGAATCGCAAGATAAACCAGCTCCTGAGCCTGAAAGCAAAGAACCAGAGCATATTGATCCAGAGCTTAATGAATCTGAAGAAAGCAACGATGAAGATGAGTCGGACGAGTACGGCAACGAAGTTGTAAAAACTGAAAAAAAGTCAGCCAAAACATACACTGAGGAACAAGTGCAAGCTATGATTCGGGATAGGCTAAGTCGTGGTAAGCACGCGGAAGAGCCAGAGCCAGCAACCAAACCTCAATCCAAGGATTTTGAGTATGACGCTGATAGCTCTCAGTCATGGGAACAGCAGCTTGAAGGATTTATGGACGGCTGGGCAAGCAAGCGTGAGCAGAAAGAACAACAGAAACAGCAGCAGCAAAAAGAACAAGCGTGGCGAGCAGCAGAGCAAGAAAAACAAGTCGAGTTTGAATCTAAGTTCAATAGTGGCATGAGCAAGTACAAAGACTTCAACGAGGTTGTTGGAAGTGCTCCAATCGATGATACTATGTTTGTAGCTACGCGTGGTATGAAAGACCCAGCAGCTTTCATCTATGCGGCATCTAAAAAACAGCCTGCCGAGCTTAAGCGGATATCACAAATTCAAGACCCCTACGCCAAAATGATGGAAATGGGTAGGCTTGATGAGCGCATGAAGAAAGAGCGAACCGCTAAAAGTAGTGCTCCAAAGCCTGCAACACGTACTAAAGGTGATAGCTCAGGAAATACGGGTTTGCGTAGTATAGATGATAGGATTGCGCAGTATGCTAATAAGCATTTGAGAAAGTAAGTTGACGTCTTAGCTATATGTAGTCTAAAATTGTAGCTGACAGGCAGAAGTGTAGCAGCCGTCAGCTACAAAAATACAAGTGTGTAACGTCTCCGCTTGGACAAGAAAAGTAAGTTATTTAATTATTTTATTGTTCAATTAAGGAGTACACAAATGGCTGTTAATGTATTTAATACAACACAATACGTCTTAGACGAGTGGATGATCCGCTTTGTCAACTATCTGAATTTCGCTAAAGTAGCCGATAGAAGTATCGAAGACGATTTCAAAAACCTACGCTTTGCAACTGGTCAAACAATCAACTATAGACTAGAGCAAAGATATCTATCTGAACGCGGTGCAACTGCAGTGCCTCAGGCTCAAATTCAAGTTATCCGCCCACTTTCAATCGATACTCAGTTTCATACAATGGTGTCATTCACAGGCATGGAATTAACGTTTGACCGTGCTACTGATGAACCGTATCTAGATGAAATGCTTAAGCCTCGTGCTAAAGTCATGGCTAACGATGTTGAAAAATACATTGCAACTGAACATCTACAAAAACAAGTTTATCAAGCAACTGGTACTCCGGGAGTTCCAATTACTTTCAGAACTGTAGCTGATACCGATGCTTATATGACAGCTCTTGCAATACCAGAAGACGGCAATAGATACTTTGCTAATGACCCGTTCATTTCAGCAGCACTAAGTGATGATTTGAAAAACGTGTTTAATATGACTGTTAACCGTGGCGCATTGATGGATGGTTTTATCGGTCACTTATCTGGCTTTGACTTCTTCAAAACTAACTTCTTGACTCGTCAAATTGCTGGCGCTGGTGAAGCTGGTGGCTCACCTCCTACAGGCTTTAAGCTTGGCGGGATAGTTTCTGGGCCTGTTGCAAGTGGTAGCTCATTGTCATTAACAGGGCTGCAAGCTTCTACAGTTGTGTTTAAAGAAGGTGATAGCATCGAGATTGATGAAGCTGCCGGCGTATTCATGGTCAACCCATTAATTCAAGGCTCTAAACTATCTCAATCAGCTCAATTCGTTGTGACATCTGATGTAACATCAAATGGTGCTGGTGCAGCAACGGTTCCGATTAGTCCAGAGATTATAGTTTCTGGTGCAAGACAAAATATAAGTGCTGCTATTCCAAATGGCGCTCAAGTATTATTAGCTGAAGACCATAACGTATCAATAGCTTTTCACAAACAAGCGATAGTTTTCGCAGCTCCTGCAATTAAAGAGCTAGTTGGTGGTGTTGAAGCAACTACTTCTTATAGTGAAAAATATAAGATGGCTATCACTCATACGTTAGGTGCTGATATATACAACTACAAACAGCTAGATAGATTAGATATGCTTGGTGGCGTGTCAATCAATCCTGAGTTTGCAGTTCGTGTCCGCTCTTAATAAGCTAAGCCCCTCAGAACACGAGGGGCAATTCCTTTACTGTGGTAGATGGGTTAACAAAGCACATTTTAGAGCTTATGTGTATGGGAAAGATATTAAAACTATAGCGAATAGCTATGATGATTATATCGCATATATAGCCTCCGGCGTTTGGTTTGATGACCCTCCTGTTAATGAACCGATTAATGAACCGATAGTTGAAGAGGTGAAAGATGACACTACCCAGCCAAAGCGTAAAAGAGTTCGTAAATGATTCTTATCAATTAATAAGCGCAAGTACCCCAACAGTTCCATTGCATGGCAATGACTTATCCAAGGGCGTGCAGTTTCTTAATGAATTACTGGAAGCCTATAGCGCAACGGGTCAGCTATTAACAGTGGCAAGAACAATTAACGAAACAATCACAACGGGTACGGCAGAGCTATCTATAGGCTCACCTGATTTTGTGCCAACACCAGATATTACAGAAGGCAGGCTATCCGAGTTAATGGAGTCATGGCTGATACTGGAAGGTGTAACCTACCCACTTATTCCAATTAGCGAAAACGAATTTAATGCTTCATGGAAATATAATCCACTAGAGGGATTGCCAAGATATGTAGTAGTTAGGCAAGAAACTAATATTTCATACTTAAGAATATATCCTGCTCCATCACAAGAATTTACATTATATATTAGAGCTAAATTTGAAGTTGCAACATTAACAGCAACAGATACAGTTGAATCTTTACCAGCTTATTACAAAAGATATCTTAAAAGAGCTTTAGCTAGAGACTTAGCAGACTACAAAGGTAGAAGCGAAGCATGGACACCGAAGCTTGAAGCTATGTACAAAGAGGCATATCAAGATATGATCGCAGCTAGCCCAATTGATTTATCTGTTGTCAGTGATAATACGTCAGTAACCCCGGCCGCGGCATGGCGTGTAATTTCGGGAATATAGGACAAATAATATGCCAGTTGAACAACTGCCAATCGTAACAAAGTTTAATGAGCAAAGGTTTAAGCAGTTTAGCCCAGAAAATTCTGCTAACTGGTCTCAGGTTGAAGACCCAACGGGTAAGCGTTCTACGGCGGCATATCCTGTTATTGGCAGGAAGCATATTACGGTTGCTAACGAAAACAAGTTAATTTTTGAGGCTGAGCCACGGGCAATATTTCGAAGTATTGACTTTGTGTATATTGTTGTTGGTTCTGTAGTAAATAGGGTTGATAAAAACTTCAATGTAGCACAGTTAAATAACTCTGATTTCAATCGTTCTTCAGGGGAAATTTTTGCAGATTACTTGGTATTTGCTGATAATGTTTATGTAATGTTGGCTGATAGTGTTGAAAGAAAGTTGTTTGTTATTAATGAGAACACCAATCAGATGATTACTGTAACAGATACCCAGGCACCCCAAAGTCCTAAATATGTAGCGGCTTTTGGAAATAGGTTTGTAGTGTCAAACGATGAGAGCAGCCAGTGGTATTTGTCTACTATTAATCTAGGTGGCAGCGGTTTTGATGCTACAACCGCTCTGACATGCTTTCAGCCGGTAGGTTCATCCCCTGTATTTAACTACGCATCTGGACAGATACAACAGATAACCACACTGCATAATCAACTATATATATTTAACGACTTTAGTTGTGATATATGGATGAATATTCCCAGTGTATTTGATGATGGAACGACAAAGACAACGTTTCCATTCAAGCTAAATACTAGTTATAACTTTGATTATGGCATGGCTGATGCTTTGACTTTAGATGTGGATTTCGGGCGCATGACATGGCTTGGGAGAAACAGAAATGGTCTTGTAGCGTTCATGACCTCGGATGGTGGCAAGCCTACCATCATATCCACCCAAGCTGTAAACACCCTTATACAGCGTACAGCTAACGAATTAGAGGGATTAAATCCGTTCTTAACATTGAAAGCTAACGGGTTTATGTATCAATACGAAAACACTATTTTTTATCGTGTAAGTGCTGGTAATTTTTTAGATTATGGTGATTTAGATATAACAAATTCTGCTAATAGCTTAGAGTATAATTTTAATACTAACTCTTGGCATAGATGTATTGAGCTAAATGGTGAGCGTTCACGCATACAAAAGCATGTGTTTTTTAACAATAAGCATTTAGTAACTGTAAGCGACCAAAGTGTGGTTTATGAAGCTGGTGGCAATATCTATATTAATGAGTTACAAAATCCCTCGCAAGACGATCCGCAAGCTGCGGATGCGTTCATACCCTATCCGATGCGATACGAAGCGATTACGCAGATTTATTCGCAAGCTGATTATTCGGAGTTTATTACTGATTATGTGGAAATAGATTTCGTGTTTGGTGAGGATGCATTTTATAGGGGCACGATGCCATTTGAAAACACAGTATATATTATAGATGAAGAGGCGACCGAAGACGGGGAGCCAATCTATCTATTAACAGAAGACGGTGACTTTATTATCGAAGAAGGTACAAATACTCCTATTATCGGTTCAGATCATTACGATAAATTATTTAAACCGCATGTGGAGTTATACTGGTCTGATGATGGCGGAGTAACCTTTACAAGTGCAGACGTTAGAGAGTTTAGCCGGATTGGCGTATATCGTTACCGCATGAGATGGTATCAACTAGGCCCATCTCGAAACAGATGCTACAAGCTGGTATGTGTGAGTCCGTCTCCCATGGTTCTGTTAGGGGCCGTTCAAAATGTTAGGCGCGCATCTGGAGGGGCTAATTAATGGCTGTTGAATTGGAGCGGACAAATAATGTCCCCATTTATGGTGATAGCAATCTTGATGGTGATATACAAAGATGGTTATTAACATTAGTTGATTCTTTAAATACGACTATCAATGAGATTGAAGTATCATTAAATACTATTGCGCAGTCATTCACAGCGGCCGAAATAACAGCTTTAGCCAGCAACTTAGAGGACGGGGTGCTGTTGTATGACACCACAAATGACGTATATGTAGGACGAGAAAACGGGGCGATGCGCCAGTTTACCACGGCTGCGTGGCCTTAAAAGGAGTATAAGAATATGAGTATGTTAAGTGATTGGTTGCACCCTGGGCGAGCATATAAAAACGCACAAGGAACTGTCCAGCAAGGATATGATACAGCGCAAGGTCAACAGCAACCATACGCTGATTATGGTACGTCTGCAGGTGGCACTTTATCGGAGCAGCTTAATAAGCTAATGAACCCACAAGGTTTGCAAGACGAGTGGAACAAAAGCTATGAAACGTCCGAAGCTGCAAAGCAAGACATGGCGCAAGCACAAGAACAGGGCTTAGGTGCTGCCAGTTCCATGGGATTGATGGGTAGTTCATCGGCGTTGCAATCAATCCAATCTGGTGCTCATAACATCATGAATAAAGATAGGCAGCAGTATCTTGATGACTTGATGAATAAGTATAAAACAGGCGTTGGCATAGGTCAGGGCATGTATAACACTGGTGCGCAAACAGCCGGTCAAATGGGGCAGCAATCTATTCAAGGAGCGCAAGACCAAGCTAATCTTGGAATAGGTGGTAGCCAAGCTGGAGCCAATAGAATAGGTCAATTTGGATCTATGATAGGAAACTTGGGCGGTAGTTATTTAACTGGTGGAATGGGCCAAGGTGGCTACGGACGGGGCATGTTGCAACCAACACCTCAATATGGGAGTTATTAAAATGGCTCTTAATATACCTTTGTATAAACCAGGTGAGGCTGGAGATATAGAAAGTAGAATGTCTCCTATGCTACAAACTCTTATGCAGCAGAGATTTAAGCCGCAAGAGCTTGAGCAAGCTATGCGTATCCATAAAGACAATTTTGGATTACAACAAGCACAAGAAGGCCGCGCTCGTCAAAAGTGGGAGCAAGAGCAGCAAGATAGAGCTATGCTTCAAGCATTTTTAAATGGCAATCCACAGGGTGGTGGACAGCAACAGCCGCCAGTTTATGAGTCTTACATGCCGTCTATCCCTAATATGGGTGGGCAGCAGGGTTCACAGAACACAGCTACTGGAGGAGAGTCTTATATACCATCGATACCGAGTGTTGGTAATCAAGATTCTTATATGCCTTCTATACCTAATATGGGTAATCAAGAGTCATCTATACCGCTTGTGCCTCAGTTTCAAGAGCAAGGACCCATACCAGAGATTGGGCAGCAAAGACCGCCAAGTCAAGAGGAACTAATGGCTGGTTTAGCAGAAAAACAGGAGTCACAGAGCGGTGGTTTATCACCTGAAAAGATGGCGCAATTGCGCGATAATCCTTTGCTTAGGGCAATGTTTAAAAAGCAATTTGGATATGACCCATTAACTGAGACGCCAGAACAAAAATCAGAGCGTGAGTTTAATCAGTTTAAGAAAAAAGAAGAATATAAGGCTGAGCATCCTAAGGCAAGTACTAGTGGTATTACTCCAGAAATGCGCAAGCTTGATTATGATTTGAAAAAAGATTCTTTAGATGAACGTATACGAGCTGCTAAAGAGCGTGAAAGATTGGCAGATCCCGTGGAAAAAATAAAATACGCCAAAGAAAAAGCCAAAGCCGAGGCTGAAAAACAAATACTAGTGGCAGATTACAAGGCCAGCCTAGAGTACAAGAAGACATTAGGGAAAGAAGATGCAAAACAGTTTGCACTAATGGAAGAGGCGGCCACGCAAGGGATTAACGCAGCCCCCATTTATAGTGACCTTAAAGATTTTGCTATTTCAGACGAGATTAAAAAAATAGGCGCACATCCAATAATTGGGAAATACAACATAAAAGCGCTTAGAAGCTCGAACGACCCTAAAATCACTAGCGCAATTGCCAATTACGACCAATTAACTTCTCAGCTTGTAGCCCAGGCAGCTAAAGGCATGAACCCAAGGTTTACCAATAAAGACCTAGAGTTGGCCAGGTCCATGAAGATAAACGATAGCGACTCATGGCAAGCAATGCAGCAAAAAGCCGCCAATCTTATATCAATGTATGAGCTTGGTCAAAAACGGATTGAAAGAGCTATCGAATTGGCTCGTGATAATAAAATGAGCCCCTACCAATCTACCCTTGCCGCTGATAAAGAGATGGATGGTGATGCGTTTAGGAAAGATATTAAAGATAGTATAGTGGGCTATGAAAAAGGGAAGACTGGAAATAGTGGCCAGAAAAAATATAAAATTGATTACGATAAATATTGAGGAACATTATGACTACTATTAGTATTTATGATCCCGAAGGAGAAAAGAGAACTATTCCTATAGGTATGCTAGATGATGCCCTCTCAGAAGGCTCTAAGTTCTTTAGTGATGAAGATAGGACTAGAGCTAAATCCCATAGGCAAATAACAGAACGCTATCCTGATATGCCAGATTGGCTTAAATCAGGGTTATTAGGGGTATCCGAAGGCGTGCAAAAGCAACCTGCATTACGAGAAGCCGTAGATACTGGTGGAAGAATTGCAGCACCGATAGCAGATATCGGGGGAGATGTAGTCAGCTCATTAAAAAGCGCCCCAGGAGCAGCAAAAGAAATGGTAGAAGGACTACCAGGGCAAGCCTATGATGCCGGTTCATACATGCTGAATAACCCACAATCCTATCCTTATCAACCACTAATTGGAGCCGTTGAAGGTGCAACAGCACTATATAGCTCGCCTATGGTGGGGGCTAGATATTTAGCAAATAAGATTGCACCAGATTCAAGTATAGCTAAAGGATTAACAAGCACTCCTACACCCTATGAAATGCTTATCAATAATTTAGAAAAACCTTTAGGGGCAGAGGCAATAGACCCAGGTCAGCAAGCTTTGAGAATGGCAGGACAGGCGCCACTTGCTACTTCATCTAAAATATTAGCTGCGTTAATGGGTGGACAAGGTGGCGACCCAATTCACGGATATTTAGCCGGAAGAACCGGGGAAAAATTAGCCGAGATTCCAGGTCGAGCAAAAGCTGGTCGAGATGAAAGAGCCGCAGAAGCCGGAGAAGCAGAAGCAGCTCAAAACGCAAAACAACAAGAATTAGCCCAAGCTAAAGCAGATGCCGAGGTTTTTGCAGGCGCTGGCACTCCTGAGAAGCTTCGCTCTAAAGCCGAAAAACTCACTCAAGACAAAGCATTGGCTGAAAGCAACCTAGAACAACTGCCAGAAATGGAAGCTCCACCAACTATAGAAGAATTTAAACCCCCTGTTGCGCCTAAAATAGATTTAACTCCGCATGAAAAAGCATTAAAAGACACTCAAACATGGGAAGATGACTCGTTAAACGCAAGAGACTCTTTAAGAGACACCCACAGCAAGGAGCTTGGAGGTGGAAGCAAAGCCAGCGCGGTAGAGGCTGGAAAGATAGTATTAGATGTTGTAGAAGACAGAAAAGAATCCCTTGGGAAAGAATACAAAAAAAATGAGAAAAAAATAACAGGTAAAAAAATAACCCTGCCTAAAGACAAACAAAGCTTAAGCCTTAAAATAGGCAAAGATGAACTTTCACTTGAAAATTACCCAATGTACGATCAGTTAGTTGAGCAACTGCAAGCCGAGGCCGATAAAATAGCCGCCAAAGACGCAATCCCTGCTAAAGATTTTGTGCAGATGTATAAAGCTACCCGGGACTTATATCACGCAGCAGATGCAGCTAGGTTTGATGAAAACATTGATAACGCAAAACGCCTTGCATTCAAAGACAAAGCCGAGGCACTAAAATCTAAATTTGAAGCACAAAAGAAAATACTGGAAGAACAACTACCGAAAGAATTTAGTGAAAAACTTAAAAAGATAGATGCTAAATATAGAGAGCAAGTAATACCATTTTATAGAAATAAGATTTATCAAAATGTTAAATATAAAGGACACACCGGCGATAATATTTTAACAGACACCCGCGGCCTGTACTCGCATAACACTATAATGCAGGAGGAAATAAAAAATAATCCAGAATTAAACTCCCTTGCGTTAGGGCAGAAGTACGGTAAGAACCCCCATGAAATGCACGATCTTGACAGATTTTATGAACCATATATAAAAGCGCACGCTCCTAGTCAAAAGTTTTTAAGAGAGCACCGAGCAGCACAAGATTATTATCAGTCCGCTGTTAATGCGCGCACCAACGCAGAGGATGCTCTGAAAACTAAACAAGCCGAGGCTCAAGAGAAATCCAAAGCGCATGAAAAAGACGTTAAAACACAACAAGCTGCTCATATCAAAAAAACTACAGAGCAACAAAAAGAATATACTGGCAAAGTTAAAGCTAGGCAAGCGGAAGAATCTAAATACAATCAACTGATAGAACAGCACACCAACGATTTAGAAGTAAACCAACAACATCTAAAAGAGCTAGAAGCCAAGATAAAAGAAGAAGGACTAACCAAGCAAAACATAAAAAACAAGCAAGAGGCGCAAAAATCCCGGAATAGAATTAAAAAGAAGTTGTGGGAGGTTGGTCGCTCTAGTACTGGATATCTAGGAGCAACCGGTATTGCTAAAATAATGAAACTACTGATGAGCCCTTAAACTAAGGGCCATGAGTACACACAAACCAGATTAAACCAGCAGTAAATAACAATTCTATAAATAAACCCATAACACCCACCTGTATGATAAAAAATACATAATAAAAGCTAAGCGATTAAAAAGCAAGCATTAATTGTTCAATAATTAGTAAGGCAATGATTTTGAAGGTAAATTACATTAGGGGTTGGGTGGTATTCAGGGCATAGTAAAATAAGCATATTAGGTTTACAATAAATCATACTAGACGAAGGGATTTATTTTATGAGTTTTACTAGGAGTTTCAATCCAATATGGTATGAAGTTAATTTGGATGGTGAGCAGTTTGACGACACTTATTATCTGTATACTTTACAAAACGTTCTTCCTTACTTGCCTCAGCCTGTTTACCATACTGCTAGTGGAACTGAATATAGTAATCCTATTCAGTTTTTGGCTAATGGAGTTTTGCCAACTGACATATATTTTGATGCATCAGTGGTGTATAGATTAGAGTTCCGTAAGAATGACGGGACTGCGCCTCCATCACAGGATGATGAGTTGGTGTATTTAGTTGAGAGTTACACACCTAGCGGTAGCGGCTCGTCTGATGGGTTGACTATTCAGACTGACAATCAGGTTTCAAACCCGCAGTTTCCTTTAGTGTCGTTTGTTTCGCCTCTTACATTATCGAGCATAACAGATGAAACGATTGCTATTGCTCCAGATTGGGATATTGTATTGTCAGGAACCGGTAGTGTCACGGTTACAAGACAGAGTTTAACCGCCAGTGATTTAGTGCCTACTAATGCTCCTTATGGTCTTTTGATTGCTACATCTGGGTTTAACTCGACAGGCAATTATTTACGGCAACGCTTTAATGAGAACGGGACGATTTGGTCTAGCAGTGCGGTAACTGACAATAAGGCGGTAGCGGTAAGCATTACTAGCAGGGCGGCAGACTCAATATCTTATCCTTTTACTGTTAGATTGGTTAACAATGCAAGCTCCCCGGAATCCACGACTATTGTAAATGAAACTTTAACTCCGGCATGGCAGGAGTATAGAGGTGCTAGTTATATACCGCTATCAACTAATAATACAGATCCGTCTACAGCTTACACAGAGCTACGCATAAGTTTACCGGGAAGTGGTTCGGTAGCAATTACCAGTGTTCAGCTTGTTAGCCAGGACTTACCTATCGAAGTTCCATATGAACAAGAGACTGTTGATAGGCAAATAGATCATACTTTTCATTACTACAAGCCTCAGTTAGCGTATAAGCCGATTCCTAGCTACACTTTAGGCTGGGATTTTCCTTATAATCCAGCACAGGCTACGGGGACCAGCGTGGGAAACGGACCTATTGCCGTCCCTGCTAATGGTGTAGCCATAGATAACCGCTCTTTCTATATTGGGGACCAAACTATTTGTTTCCAGTCCGTAGCCAACACCATGAATTTCACTTTTTCTCACCCCGGCGGTTTTACCGCGTTTACTGACTCAGATACTACATTTGCGCTTGTGCAGTATTTGCCTGCCTCCACCGCCCGAGAGCTTCTTTCTCAACCTTTAGCGTCACAGATAAAAGGGTATATGGTAAGTAGCGGTTCTCAGACGACGTTGCCGGGACAGATACGGATGTACTGGACCGATGATGCATCTTTGCCCGACATTACCGCTACAAGCTATAAATCTCTAGTGACGGCCGTAGCTGCTGATGGCACCCCGACGATTGGTAACGGAACCTGGAATGAGATTGAAAGAAGTAATCTTGGCACGGCGAATTTTGAATTAAACATTACAACAATTCCGGGTGGTGAGATATTCAAACAGCAAGGCGAATCATTCAGCTTTAACGGTTGGGATGCTACCAGCTCAGGAACACCCCAGACTACCGCGACGTTTTTTGCCATAGTGGTTTCTTTTGGCACCTTAGACGCGACAACAGACGCCGTGATTCGGTACTGCACTTTATGTGCTGGTGATATCGCTAGTCCTCCGCCAGCAATGAATCAAGCAGAAATTAATGCTGGCTTAGAGTATTACTATGAAACATCTTATAATTTTGGGGTTAAGCCTGGTACTGATGTATCGGCTACGAATGTTTCTCGAATATTTGCCACTCAGTTAGCAGCAACATCAGGTGCTAATGTTTCTATGTTTCCCCGGGCTTTTGGATTTAGCTACAATACAATAAAAATCAATCCACCAGCACTGACCTTTTATACCCCTTCGGGCACTTCTGGAAGTGTGCAAGGAGCGGTGACGATAACCGGGGGTGGCGGTGTTACCTCAGGACCGGCAGTAATAGCAAATTGGACTAGCGCATCAGTTGGAGAGAAAAACTTTTATTATCAAAGCGCGAATGCTAATCCTCTTGTCAATGTTGCTGGGGCCTTAACAGCCACTTCAGAGGCATGGCTCACCTATAACATTGTATTGGACTCCCGACTAGGGACTTATTAAGAATAAAAAGGAGTTAATAGTGACAATTTTATATAGTAGTTCTTGCGATGAAACAATCCCTTTTAGTGATTCATGCGCGCAACTTAATCTATCAACTGGCGTAGCTCAATCCTATACGGTTCCAGGTGAAAATAATAAAAAATATAGCGCTCTGTTTGCATTTGACGACAATGCAAATATTTTTATATGCCTTAACAATACAGCGGTTGCACCTGGAGCCGGTCTTAAAACAGAAACAAAAAGGCTAGAGTTTAGGCCAATCAAGAGGTATGTAAAAGGTGGAGATGTATTGTCTATACTGGCTCCTACTTCTGATGAGTACGTTGGTATATCTCTTAGGGCAATTCCAAACTAAAAGGAATAAAAATGGTTATAAGCACTAAGAAGTTTAGCGAGTTTGCTAGTGGTGGAGACCTAGAGAACGATAATACAACGGTTGGGTTAAAGAGCAATGCAAACGCTCAATTTAACAATCCATGGGTTTTTCTTCCTCCTGGGACCACTGCGGAAAGGCCAGCTATTGCGGCAAGCATGTATTATAGACTAAGGTTAAATACAACGCTTGAATCATATGAGTATTATAGCTCTGTAGCTGCTGATTGGGTTCAGATTGAAGACTCAGGGGATTTAATTGACGCTCCTTATGTTATATACAAGGCTGACGCAACACTTCCAGCCGCGTTCGATCTTGGATTGCTTTCTACTGGATTATTGAAAATTAGTGTTTCAGGAGCCGTAGCCACACCCACAATAGGCGTAAATGGTGTAGACTTTTACGGCCCCGGCTATACTGGCGCATATACTGCCCCGTCTGGGATTAAAGACATTAACTCCCTAGATGTGGTGGCTTTTGAGTCAGAAGGTGCGTCATCAGTAAATTATCTTATCTTGCAGAATAACACAACTACAAATCCCCCTGAAGTGAGAAGCGCAGGTACAGACACACATGTAGGATTAGTTTTAAAATCACAATTAGCCGGCGTTGTCTCATTGCATACAACCCTGTCATCTTCAGCTATAGAATTTGCAACAGGAACAGGGTACCAGCATACATCATATTTTACCTTTGCCGATACCGCTGCTAGCAGAGAAATTACATGGCAAGATGCATCCGGCACAGTTGCATATTTATCAGACGTGGCTGGTGCTGTCACCTCTGCCGAAGGAACACAATACCAAGTGCTGGTAAATGGCAATAGTGGAACGCAAGAGACCGGGGATATAGTTTTAACTTTACCCCAAGATATAGCAACTACTAGCTCTCCTACGTTTGACGCGATTATAGCAACAGGGGCGCTAACGGTCGGCTCTGGTAGTGACCTGCTTACCTTAAATTCTAGCACGGCAATTGATGGGGTTATTGATGACGACACCATGGCTACTGCTGCTGCGACTAATGTCCCTACATCTGAAAGCATAAAGGCTTATGTGGATGGATTAGTTGGAAGTGCTGTACCTGCTGCTGGCACTGCTGGAGTTGTGCTTAGGTCGGATGGAGCAGACTGGCAGAACTCGAGTTTTACTCTTGCGGCATCTTATGCGCCTAACGATTTAATCTACTGTTCATCAACCAATAATCTTTCTGCTTTAACTGCAGTAAATAACGCTTCATTTTCAACAAACGCATCTGGTGTTCCGACATGGCTTGCATTAACTGATGGACAAGTGGTTGTTGGTTCTTCTGCAGGCGCCCCATTAGCAGCCACGTTGACAGCCGGCACAGGCGTTATCATAACCAATGCTGCCAACTCCATTACTGTTGCCTCAACGGGCGGCGGTATGGCTTGGTCAAACATCGGCGGTACAACTCAAGCTGCAGCTGTAGACAATGGGTATATCTCTGATGATGCTGGAGCAACTACAATTACACTTCCTGCAACTGCAGCTATTGGTAGCAAAGTTGGAGTGGAGGGACTTGGTGCAGGCGGATGGATTTTAGCCGCTAGCGCTGGAGATACAATTCAGATAGGGTCCGGAGAAACTAGCTCAGGGGGAACCCTGACTAGCTCCGCTGCAACTGATAGTGTCTATGTTCTTTGTATAGTAGCTAATACTACCTGGCGCGTAATAACAACTAACTCAGCTGGGCTGATAATTGCATAAAGGAGAATTAAATGGCTACACGAAATCAAACAGATGTTGGATTGTCAGGGGCTAGTGGAACTGGTAGTTTTGCTGGGACTACATCGCCTACCTTTACCTCTCCTGTTCTTGGTACGCCTTTAAGCGGGACCCTAACTAGCTGCACAGGTCTTCCGCTTAGCACTGGCGTCACTGGAAATTTACCAGTAACTAATCTTAATAGCGGTACATCTGCTAGCTCCTCCACATTTTGGCGAGGAGATGGCACATGGGCGGCAGCAACGGGTGCTGGCTCTACATCTTCCGCCATACAGGCTTTTACTGCTTCAGGAACATACACACCAACTGCTGGGATGATTTTTTGCATCATTGAGCTGGTCGGTGGTGGTGGCGGTGGTGGTGGTTGCAATATTTCTGGTGGGGGCGCACGGATTAGCGGGGCTGGCGGTGGAGCTGGTGGTTATTCTAAAATCGTTTCATCTGCAGCTACAATCGGGGTAAGCCAGGTGGTTACTATAGGTTCTGCAGGTGCCGCTGGTACTGCAGGTGGAAATGGAGGGTCTGGCGGAACAACTTCTGTAGGGTCAATATGTGTGGCAGCCGGAGGTTCAGGTGGCTTAGCCGGGATAGCAAATAGAACCGGCGGTGGTGCTGGAGGTGCTGCAGGGTCTGGAACCGGTGATATTACCCTCACGGGGCAATCCGGCGTAAATGCTAACTACGGGGCAAATATTAGTAACTCGTTGATTGCTGGTGTAGGTGGAAATAGTTTTTTTGGCGGCACTACCGCGACCATGAATATTACTATTTCGTCGACTGTTGGAGCTGCTGGTGGTAATTATGGCTGCGGTGGAAGTGGTGGCACGGATTTTAATAATGTATCTGCAAGAGCGGGTGGCGCAGGGTCAGCTGGCTACGTAATTATTACCGAATTCATTTCATAATTAAGGAATAAAAATGTTATTACAAAAAAGAGAACAAGAGATTATTTCTGAAATAAAAAAGATTCAAGAGCGGCATAGGTTGCTTAAAGAGCAAGAAGCGCAGTATATTAAATCTTTTAATGAATTATCAGGACGATTAAGCGAAATTCAGTTCCTTATTAAAGAGGGTGAAAAGAATGGCGAAGCTAACAACAAAGAAACGGAACTCACTTCCTAAATCGGATTTTGCATTACCCAAGGAACGGAAGTATCCTATAAATGACAAATCTCACGCTGATAACGCAAAAGCACGTGCACAGCAGCAATTTAATAAAGGTAATATTTCTAGGTCGACACTTAAGAAAATTGATACTAAGGCAGGTAAGGTTTCAAAACTATCAAAGCCTACTAAAAAGGAATAAACATTATGGGTAATAAACAACCCAAGATATACAAGAAAGGCAAAAAGAAGTAAAGTATTATGATATAAAAATTAACGTTAATTAAAGGAGTTTTATAATGTCCATTACTGCCATTTCTGCAGATTTCAGTCAAGACCCTCGCACCGTTAGGATAACAACTACAGACGATTTATCAACGATAACTACGACTGGTTACATTTCTAGTCAAGAATCTGTTATTGAGTCTCTTAATGCCGGTCCATTTACCCTTGAAGTTGGTAGTTTAATTCTTATCGCGTATGCAGGCGGTGAGGGTTGGTTTACTGTTGATTTAGTTAATGACACATTCGTTGCTGAAACAAACCCTGGTTCATTAAGTGAAACATTGCAAGATGGGCGTGTGTTTGTTGGTTCAGCATTAAATGTTGCTACAGGCGTGGCAATGTCTGGTGATATCGGAATCATTGCAGATGGTACAACAGCTATTCAATCAGGCGTTATTGTTAATGCTGATGTGAACGCGGCTGCTGCGATTGATTTTAGTAAATTAGCGGCTCTTCCAGACGGTGAGATACTTGTTGGTTCTGCTGGTACTGTGCCGAGTGCTGTTGCGATGTCTGGAGATGCAACTATTATTAATACAGGTGCTTTAACTATTGCAGATGATGCTGTGACAACGATTAAGATTCTTGATGCAAATGTCACTTTAGCTAAATTAGCAGCTGGCATTACTCCAAGTCACATTGTTGTATATGCTGGAAAAGAAGCAGATGGAGGCGGGAGTGCATCAATTGCTATAACTGTTTCTGGTGTTTTGGCGACTGATGTTGTTTTTGCTCAAGTTGCAGCAAGCACTAACGCTGTTTCCGTGCAAAAAGTAACACCTACAACAGATACAATTACTGTGTTGTTGTCTGGAGATCCTGGCGCAGCAACTAGTATATCTTACCAAGCATTGCGAGCAGCTGCTTAAGTTTGTTTATGCGCTCACTGATGTGGGCGCAAACATTGAGAGGGAGCCATGAAAAAACCATATACTGCAGCATTAATTATCTCAGGTGCTTTAATTCTTGGGGTTTTGGCCTATAAAGTGTCTGGTATTAATGACTCTCCTGTTGAGCAATTAGCAGAGCATGTTTTATCTGGATATGGCGTTGACATAGACTTTTCGCCGGGGGTTTGAAATGAATTTAAGTGATTGGATAATTGCACATGAAGGAGTTCGCCTTAAGCCATATACAGATACTTTAGGCAGCTTAACAATTGGGTGTGGAAGGAACTTAGATGGCAAAGGCATTACACTAGACGAGGCCTATTTTTTACTAGACAATGATATTCAGCGGTGTGTGCGCGAACTAAGTGTTTATCCTTGGTTTCTAGGGTTAGACAGGAATAGACAGGATGCGCTAGTTAATATGTGTTTTAATCTAGGTATTACACGGTTGCTTGGCTTTAGAAAGATGATAGATGCATTATCTAAGCGCGACTTTACAACAGCCTCCCTGGAGGCGTTAGATAGCAAATGGGCAAAACAAGTAAAAGGGCGAGCCACAGATATAGCCTTAGTAATTCGCGAAGGGAAATGACTCCAGAAGATAAAGAACAGATAAAATTAATGGATTGGCTTAGTCATCATTTGCCTGATGTTTATGAACATACTTACCATATCCCATTACAAAGAAAGTGCACGCCTATGCAAGGCCAAAAACTAAAGCGCATGGGTGTAAAGGCTGGTTTTTCGGATTTATTTATTGCTGTTCCTACTAAGCTATATTCTGGTTTATTTATTGAGCTTAAAGCAGGGAAAGGAAAATTAGATCCCAAGCAAGTAGAATTTATTAAACGAATGAATGAACAAGGCTACTTGGCAACTGCCGTATGGGGTTTTGATGCTGCTAAAGCTGTTATAGAGTCTTATATTATTTAAAGTCTTTTTAGGTTAGGATAATTTTTTTGCAGAAACTCAACTATATGGGTTGTTAAGTGTGGATTGGCATAAGAATATAAGGTTGGAGCTATGTAATCACCTCCCAAAAATTCGATAACCCTTCCCTCCATAGCGACATACATTTGATAGCCAGTCCTATCTTGTATGGTATTCTTACTTAGCCAGTTCTTAAATTTATACAAATTATCTAGTTCAGCAAACACCTTCCCTTTAATATCCTTGCCAACTATTTTAAGATGCACAGGGCTTTCAATATCATTCAGCATTGCACGCATGTATACTATGTTTTGCAAATGAGGATAGTAATCAGAGCTAAGTTTCACGTGCTTCTTGACAAATGAACCATAAAACATATTTTTGGCTATCTCTGATGCGGTAGGCGTAAAGCTTTCATAAAACCAAAAACCATTAATGCACTCATAGGCTGCATGAAAAATAAATCCATTGTTGCGCTCGGTTATCCAGTATTTAGCTTGAGTTACGTCTAGCGTGATACTTGTGTCAATTAAGGCGTCTAATGATAGCTTGGCATTTGGATCTATTAACTCATGCTGGCAAGACCTACAATGCCGGGAGGTAATGTCATTCTGTACTTGGCAATTAGTGCACTCTTTAAACTCAAAGAAATGCTCACACCTTTTATCATTAACGATACCCACGCACCTGCGAGCATGTTCGGAATTCATGGTATTGCATTTATAACATTGAAAGACTAGCTCAGCATCTTTGTCGCGCGTTTCTTTTAGTGCTGCCAATAATAGCGGATTATCCCAATCTTGGTGGCGCTCTAGGTTCCCAGCAAAATCTAGTACCAACCCGTCAACCTTGGATTCATGAAGTCTTAAGGCCCTGCCAATTCCTTGCGTAAACAATATTAAACTGCTAGTGGGCCTAAGCCATATAGATGTATCGAAAAAAGGCACATCAATGCCCGTCATTAAGCAATTTATAGATAAAAGGTATTTAATTTTTCCTTGCCTAGCCAGCTCCAGCGATTCGTTTCTTTCTTCATTTGGTGTATCACCTAAAATGATTCTGGTTAATTCTGGTGGCAGGGTTTTATAAGCCTCAAAACAATGAGATTTAGTAGATAAAAAGATAAAAGCGCCATTCCTATTTGCCATTATCTTTTGTGTTTCAAGTAGAATCTCACCAGTTAGACGTATGTTTTTGTCTATTACACTTTGTAGCTCATTATTATCAAAGTTGCCCGTAGTTCTAACTTTCAAAGAGCTAAAATCAAACCCCTCTGTTTCAGGAACTGTGAATCTAGGCTTAGCAAGATAGCCATTTTCAATCAACCAAGCCATATCAACCTTGGCAACTTCTGTTTTAAACAAGCAATTGCTACCAACTATGGATTCATTTAGCCCTCTGTATGGAGTACCTGTTAATCCAAGAAGGCGCATTTCTTTATATTCTTGCTTATAGTGTCGCAATATCCTCATAAAGATGGATTTATCGTTCTTGTAAGCCACCGTGTGAGCTTCATCTATAACAATTAAATTAAAGATAATATCAGCAATTGGATGACCTCTTTTGATAGCGCTTAAGATAGATTGAGGTGTTGCAAATATTATATTATTAGATATATCTTTAGAGTTTAACGAGGCGCAAAACACCGAGCATTTGCCCCCTTGCTCTAGATGGGTTTTGGAGTTATTGCGAACCAGTTCCGCACTATTAACTAAACATAGAGCTTTCTTGTTGGCTTTCTCTATAGTTCCCAGTATGGAAGAAATGCAAAGAGATTTGCCACCACCAACTGACATGGTGAAAAGCACGGGGTCACTATTGGCTTTTAGGGCGTGCCATGTTTGGTTGACGGCTTCTTGTTGGTATTTGCGTAGTTGCTTCATGACGCTGATTTAGCCTTTAAATAAGCCTCGTGCGCTTCTTCTGCGTTCTCATGCAGATAGTGGTAAATTAAATCAACTTCATCTTGTTTTTTATCTTGGCTCATTCCTCACCAATCAATTTGCGCGTCTATTATGTATAGGCCACTATACATGACAAACCTCTCGGTAATTACACATCTTGCATAAATAAAACAAAGCATTACTACTAACCCTAGGGGGCATCGTCTCAGAGTCATGTATGGCTTTAGCCTTAATTAGTAAATGTTCATAATAAATTTCATCGAATCCCACCCACTCATCATGAAAATGAGCTGAGTTCTTATCGAAAGCTAATAAACAACACTCATGAACCCCAGACAAACCCATGTAAGATTGTGCCTGCGAATAATATTGCTCGTTCCAAGTCCGCAAACCATGGTTTTGAAGCTTTTGGAATGACGCGTGGTTAGCCGTCTTAATCTCAAGCAAAGCATCATATAGAGGTAAATACCCATCAATATGACCTTTAAACCATGGATATTCATGATGACAATGTGCCTCTTCTCTTGTTTCTACCTCTGTAACCTCTCTAACTTTTTCGATAATATATGCCTCAAGGATATGCCCCACATCAAAAATCCTACGAGTTCTTGATGGCAGCTCCTCGCGCTCTATATCATGGAAATCATACCAAATCTTGCGCACACATGGGTGGCCTATATTGCTAGCCCCGATATAATTGCGCTTAGCCTCAAAGGGCGATTCAACGCCCTCTAATAAAGTTGCAAGCTTACCCATTAAAAAGGCACGTCATTTTCTAGGTCATCACTAACATCAGCAGATATACCCCTAGGATTGCGACTTAGAGCACTGTCAACTGGTGGGTTAGTGTGGACTACTTCCATTTTAGTACCTGTTTTGCATACAAAGCCTTTAGAAGGAGATATTTCGCGAACAAAATTTCCTTCTAACATTCCGCCTTCTTTTTTTGGCATTGACCATTCAGCAATTTTAATTCCTATAATCTTGGTGGTCATCAGCGCTAAGTCTTGGTTAGTCGGCTCATTGTTATGGGTGGGGCGAAAGTTGCATATCGTCATTAATCTTTTAAGCATATTCAAATTACGATGAATAGCTTCTTTTTTGCCATTAAAGCATTTAATCTTTTGCGTGACTTCACGCTTTTTAAAATCATCAGAGATAATCTTGTAAGTAACCTCGATGTATTTATCTGCCTCTTTGTATTGCGTTGCATCTGACTCAACCACAGAGCAGGTTTTAATTTCTGCTAATGCTGTAGTACCATCTGGAATTACAGAAAAATCCTGTAAATGTGAGTCGTGTTCACTCCCTGTTATTTCTCCTAATTCGCTACTCCAAAAACCCATTATTCTTCCCCTTCATTAAAATAACTTTCTATTTTTTCTTTCACATACTGTAAATCATTATCGATTAGCAAATCATCAAACATACCCATAGGCGATTTAGCTAAATGAGTGCTATTGTTTTGCGTTAAAAATTTGTACTCGCCATCAACAATCATAGAATGCAAAACAGTACTCACCATTCCTTCTAAGCAAACTTTGTCATCTAGCATTTTTCCAATAGTGCGCACCTTTGATTTACCCTGGTTGTCAATGTCGCTATGGCTTAAGACAAAGCACGTTAAGTCATCACGGCAATTAGTAAGAGCCTTAAATATCATCCAAATATGCGAGGCTAGTTCATTGTACTTGTCATAACCTTTCTCCATGACGCGCCCCATGAATTCATGCGACATCAAGTATACAAAATCATCAATAACTAGCGTTGTTATTTCCGGACGCCTTTCATTAATAGCCTTGATATAAGATAAAGCAATTTTGTAATCATCGCTAACATGGTAGTTTTTTTGGTCGGCATTATATTTATTCTTGTAACCCCTAAATGGAAGGGGTTTACCAAGAACTGAAAATATAAATGTTGAATTCGGGTCTAGGGTGTGTATAGCGGTACTTTTGCCCGTACCGCTTTCACCAATTACCAACACTGTTTTGCTCATTAAATTTTTTCCTTGATTGTGACCGATGCCTTACCGTCTTTAACAGTTATAAGCTCCATTAATAACTTTCTAACACTCTCCGGGCCTTCGCTCATAATCTTTTCACATAAAGCCTTATCAACCGTATATGACACACCAGTTTTAACGGGATTAAATCCCTCAGGGATATAAATATCACCAGCTTCATACGCCTTCTTATCCAGGCTATATATTTGCGGAGTTTTACATTCTATTTTCCAAACATCATAGTCATAAGACTTTTGTCCGGCATGGTCGTGACCCAATGCCGCAATAATTTCAGCCGTCAATTCTTCTTTGCGTTTAGTCATTTTAGCTAGCTGCTTATTGATTTTCTCCAGCTCTTTAACGCTTTCACTCAAAACTTGCTCTCTTTCTAATATAGTCATAATTACACCTTATTTACTGTTTATAGTCTGCGCCAGGATTTGACGTGAAACCAGTTTATAACAGTAGTTGCTTTATGTCAAATTATTTATTACAATGCCTTCATAAGTAATTAACAGTGAGAGAAAAATGACACCTACTGAAGTAAGAGATTATTATAAAAACGGCTACCAGTTTTACAAAGAGACTGGAATGTCTGCTGCAAGTCTGGGTAATTGGGTTAGATGGGGTTACATTCCAATTGCATCTCAGTTCAAAATCCAGGATGCTACTGATAATAAACTTAAAGCGTATTGGAAGGACACTATCAAATGAATGACAAGTTGAAATTAAGATGTCTGGTTTTAGATGCACTAGTTGCGAATTCGGGTAAACAGTTAACCCCTGATTTAATTGGAGTTATAACGACAGAGATTGTTAATTATGCTCCTCCGAGGACTGCTGATTGTTTTTTTAGTGTATTTGAAGGCGAGCAAGCTCAAGCATTAAAGGGAATTAGTGGGAAACCATCTAATGCTTGAGCGCTAGTAGTATAACGGATATTTTTGATTTTCAATAATATAATCTATAAGATATAGCTTCTGAGTACGGCAAATACCCAGAAGCTACTGCGCATGTGCGCGGTGGTACTTCAACCTACAGGAATAGGTTAAAATATGAGCATAGCTTACCAAGTAATATTCCAAACTTCAACATATTTTTATGCTATTTTAGGTGGTATGGATTTTATCGAGTTAAATTTAATGAGGAATGTTTATTTATGGATTATGAAAGGTATTATTAAAATAGGGCTTATCCAGCCCCATGCCCTTGTGTTAGCGCACAGGGGTACATCCTACAAAATTAACGAACCAACATTAACAAACAGGATTATAGCATGAGTAATAAAGAATCAAAACCTACTGAAGAAACTATTTTAATTAAACCTGTCACAAAAGACCGTTATATCAACATCAAGGAGTCAATATATATGGCTTTAAAGCCTGCTTCGTTGTCTGTTTATCTTGCGCTTAGATTTGAAGCTGATTACTCACGTGATTGTTCAGATGTAAAAAAGAATCGCCAGTTCTTGGCTAATAGGGCGAAGGTATCTGTGAAGCAAATACAACGTTCTTTAAATGATCTAGAAATTTGTGGGTTAGTTGCGCGTCAACTTAATCCTGGCTACCAATCCACATATTGGGTTGCGGATGAGTTAAATTATTTTACCCCAAAATCCTTGAATGCAAAAAATGACCCGGGTCACACAGACCCGACCCCGGGTCACACAGACCCGACCCCCGGGTCACACAGACCCGACATACTCACTAATGTTTCCATTAATAACTTCAACCCCATAGAGAACGCGCGCGAGGACGATCAAAATTTAAACACGGATGACAAGAAAGCCACTTGTTCGGAAACCCCTAATGATTTACAATCTTCAGCCCCAAGCGAAGCAGATGAGAAAATGTTAGATCCTAATTACGAATATCCAGAAACATTGTTTCAACAATCACATCCTGTTACGAGTACGTTAATTGATACCAGCACTAGCAGTGACGCATTTGATAAGTTTTTTGAAATATATCCACGAAAAATTGGAAGGCAAAGGGCTTGGGCGCAATGGGAGCATGATAAATGCGACAATATAGCTGATACGATTCTAGGGAGATTGCAAGATCAAATATCTAGAGACAAATCTTTTATTGACGGATATGCACCCAACCCATGTAAATACATAGCCGAAAAACGCTACCTCGATGAAGTTTATGAAGTAAAAAAACAAAAACCAAAATCTGAATTTGATTTTGATGACACGAGCTGGCGAAACCTGTAAGATAACAAAGCTGTCTAGGTTCGCCACCGAAACACTTGTACCCAGTCGCACAAGTTGACAGCAATATTTAAGCGACTAACTGACTGGGGTTATTATGAAAGATATCAATAGCGTTTTAAAAAACACTTTAAGCAAAATAGACAACAAACAATCATTTTATCAAGAGCCAGAGATAACAGAAAAAGACGCGCAAGTAATTAATTACATCTTTAAAAGATTGGCAGGAATTATACCCGCATTTAAATATTCAACTAGCTGTGCCGTAACTACAGACTCTATCAGGGTTGAATATACATACGCTTTAATTAACTCAGGCATTAAAAGTATTGACCTCATTAACGCAGCAATAAATAAAATTAGAGATGAACAAATAAAATTCCTCCCATCCCCGGGTGAATTTATCTCGTATTGCAAGTTAACAAATGATGATATAGGTGCTCCAAATACTGATGACGCCTACAAAGAAGCAATTAAGAACACTTACCCAGATGGCACAGACAAAAAATGGTCCCATGAATGTGTTAGACATGCTTATCATAAATCCGACCCTTATTTTTTACGAAACCAACCTTATGCAAAGTCATTTGCTAGATTTAAAGAAAATTACGAGCAATCAATTAATGATTTTGCGGATGGAAAAATAATGCAACGACTAGAAACCGATAAAAATAAAGATAAATACAGAGAATACGTTGGAAGAATGACCGCAGATATCAAAATAGGATTAATTCCTAGTGATGCTAGTATTTTAAGTTTTGATGGCTGGTTAAATAGTAATTAATTTGAGGATATTATGTTTTGTTACTCGCTAGATTACCCGCACACCCAATTTACTGCAAATACTAGGCCCTTATTATCTCGCCCTTGAAGAAGGCATGGATGCCGCCGACCCCCCAGCCGTATTGCGTCTCTTAGCAGCAGGCGCGAGGGCGTTCATAAATCATCCGCGTTTGTTTTGCTTTCGTTTTTCAGCGAATATTTCATTAAATCTTTTATCCACTCAGACAAATTGACACCTTTTTCTTTTGCAGCTTGCTGTGCACCAACCTTAAGCCATGTTGGCATATTCAAAGCAACCCTTGATGAACCTTTGCTTATCTGCATAATTATACTTGCGCCTTTTGATAAATGAAGTATAATTATACCCATGAAAATTCAAAAAGCCTACAAGTTTCGCATTTATCCGACCGAGCCGCAGATCAAGCAATTAGCGGTTGAGTTTGGTAATGCGCGTTTTGTGTGGAATCATGCGCTGGGTATGCGTAAAAAGGCTTACGATAGACGCAAAGAAAATATGAATTATGTAAGTCTTAATAAGCATGTAACTAAACTAAATCGTACAACACGTTACGACTGGCTTAAGCAATCAACGGCTAGCGTACTAACACAGAAACTGATTGACCTTGATACGGCATACACTAACTTCTTTAAAGGCTATGCTAAATTCCCTAATTTCAAGAAAAAGTCACATGCTCAAACTATTAGGTTCCAGTTAGATCAGCGTAACATACAAAACAACTATGAATCTGGCGTACTGCTCAAACTACCAAAACTTGGCGAAATTAATCTAAAGTGGTCGCAGTACCCAGACGGCACACCAAAGATGGCAACCGTGAGCAAGACACCAAGCGGTAAGTATTTTGTAAGTTTTTCATGTGAAGTTTCAATCACCGAATATGAGAAAACAGGTAAATCAGTCGGTATTGATATCGGCATTAAAGATGTAGTGGTTACTAGTGACGGATTTTATAGCGGAGCACCAAAGTTCACCTATAAATACCAAAGAGAATTAAAACAAGCGCAACGGGCGTTGAGTCGAAAAACCAAAGGCTCTAACCGTTACGCAAAGCAAAGGGTAATTGTCGCAAGGATTCACGAGAAAATAGCCAGTAGTCGCAGGGATTTTCTGCATAAACTAACGACTAAAATCGTACGTGAATATGATTACATGGCGGTTGAAGATCTAAACGTCAAAGGCATGGTAAAGAACCGCAAGCTATCAAAAGCGGTTTCCGATGTCGGTATTTTTGAGCTGAAACGACAACTAACCTACAAGGCTGGCTGGCATGGTAAAACTATCGTGCAAATAAGCCGATGGTTTTCCAGCACGAAAACGTGTTCAGGATGCGGCCTAAAGCGGGATATGAAATTATCAGATCGCGTGTTTAATTGTACGTGCGGAATTAGCATGTGTCGCGATCTTAATGCCGCGCAAAATATTAAAATGGCGGGGAACGTCATGCTTGGAGAATCATATCAACCTGTTAGTGTCGCTGAATAGCAGCATAGAGCAGGGATTCGGTGAAGAGCGAAAGCAAAAATTTAATGGAAGCCTGTCTGGAACAGGCTGGAATTAAATTAAAACGCGGATTCCAAACAAATAGAGATGACTAGCAAATAGCTAAATAGATAATCAATTGATCTTAATGTATACAAGATGAATAAAAAGAATTAAAAAGGAACTTGTTGATTATGTAGTGTTTTTATTACATATCAACAAGTTTACTAACACATTTTGTGGATTGTTTAGAGTGAATCGCTATTGTTATTAGAAAAGAGAAGTCTATCAATATCTAATAACGCCTGTTTATAGCCCATAGCATGGCCGCATTTAAACGAACGCGACTCGTTGATGTAATGGGGTAGCTTTTTGGCAATCTCTGCTAATTTAGCGTTTAAATGCGCTTGTAGTTGCTTTTCGTCTATCAACTTTTGCTCTCCTTCTCGTGTTAGCGCGCGGTATGGTATTATTCATTATTCCACCTCTTTTTTTAACTCAGATATATATTTATCCAGTTTCAACTCTAACGCTTGCGTAACTTTGGGGGATATATTTGAATCACTTAGAAAGCTATTGCCCGTCATGAGATAAACAGTCGTTTGTGTGGGCGTAAATATACCAATGCAGCAAATCAGGACTAAAATCGGCCATTTAGTCAAGATACGATCTACCATCTTTCTTCGGTCTTTATCATACTCTGACCCGTCATCAAAGATTTTCATCTTAAGTAAAATCAACGCGCCTACGATGCCGATGGATAGCAGTACAGTGCACACTCCGTTAACATCTTCGCAGATATCAGCTAAATACAGCATTTCATTAATAGTCATTATTTCACCTCGTCACAGTTCAAACACATGTATTTCTGATTATTTTGGTCAATTGGCGCAAGATTTATCCAGTAATGGTTGCAGCCTGTATATTTACATTGCTTGCATTCTACCTCTGAAGTAACAGTACAGCTTTTGCATTTTAATAGGTTAGGATTTGTAACCGGTTGCTGTGATATTGGGGCTTCAATATGATTTTCAAGTAGATATTGAAGAGCCATTCTTAGCCCTGATTGCACGCCAATAAAATAATCTTTTTTGAAGCAATCTGTGTTTGGAGTGCAAGAGTCATCTTCTTTATCATAAAATCTAATTCCATCCCTTAGCCACTTTTCAAATTCTTTCATGTCCCATACCCCAATAATATAAAGTTTAGCTCATCAATAACTGCTTCCCACTTCTGAGCGCTAAACATCAAGTCTCTACCAATGAAAAAATGAAACTCGCTAGTTATCTCTCCTCGTCTGCAATCTAACTCATG
>Ga0136557_1000412_pt1 | contig 32982 bp, 34 predicted proteins | sample AntRauTorckE6832_FD_104796 | JGI IMG/M metagenome (GOLD analysis project Ga0136557, IMG submission 104796) | Saline lake microbial communities from Rauer Islands, Antarctica - Metagenome Torckler E6 #832 | ecosystem: Environmental > Aquatic > Non-marine Saline and Alkaline > Saline | place...
AAACTGACCGGGTGATCGCTGTCGGCATGCAGGGTGGCGCGCTTGTGAAACAACAGCTTGTCCGGGTCGAACAGATTTTTTTCCAGCTTGCGTATCAGCGTGCCAGCCTTCAGGATCGGGTCGATACTGTGCAGGTAGGTGTGCAGATCGATGGCTTCTCCGCCAGCGTTCAGCCACCTGCCATCCTTATGCTGCAGAAGGCCCATCAACCCGGCGAGACTGGCACGGGTTTCCATGGCTGCGTCAGCGGGCAGATTGTCCAGCACCAGTCGGCGATAGCCGTGATGCAGTGAACTGCGCCCGGCCGCGTTGATGCCGCCAAAGCCGATGATAACCGGAAGTCCTGCCATTCAAACGTCCCCTTTGCGACTGCTTTTGTCTGACTGCTGCACGTGTGATATCTGTACGACAACAAAGATTGCGCTACTATAACGAAAGCAGGGTCAGTAAAAATAGGTCTTAATGGTCATTTGATATGGTAAAAAAGACAGAAATCACGGTTGTTGAAACCGGATATGCAGCGCAGATCAAGGCACTGCACGCGGTTCTGGGCATTGCTGCTGATTATGCCAACACGATGGGGCTGCCTATGCATGTGGCGCCCGGGCAGCTGGTGGACGCCGGCCTCGATATGTTTGGCCGGTCACAACAGATGGCGCCGACCGCGTTGATGGCGTGGCAGATGATGCGTGATCGTGCCGCCGACGATGGCATCACGCTGATGCTGGTGTCCGCCTATCGCGGCGTGGCGCATCAGGCGGACCTTATCCAACGCAAGCTTGATAGTGGCCGTTCGCTGGATGACATACTGCGGGTGAATGCAGCGCCGGGCTACAGTGAGCACCACACAGGACGGGCGCTGGATATCGCGACCGTGGACAGCCCGCCGCTGGAAACCGACTTCGATCAGACTGACGCGTTTGCGTGGCTGGTGAAAAATGCGGACGAATTCGGGTTTGTGTTGTCGTATCCCAAAGGAAGTCCCTCAGCAATCACCTATGAGCCCTGGCACTGGTGTTTCAAGGCCGATTGAAGAGTGGGTGGAAATCGCTTCGTACCCCTTGGACAAAACAAATCCAAAGGAGTACCTTTAATTTCATGGCAGGCAATAAAACGCCCGTTGCGAAAGTAGTCGCTTGCACAAGCCCCACCCAGGGCTGCGTCAAAAACAGGAGTTGTCGTGGAATGTTGAAAGCGTTACGCGCTGTTGCGGTTAGTCAGTATCTGATTTTTTTATCGCTTGTGGCAGCGGTTTACCTGAACACGAATCCACAGGCCCACGCCCAGGAACATGCACAGGCCCAGGAACAGGCTGACCCGGCATTTCAACAATGGCTGCAGACCCTCATTGCTGAGGCCCGGGAACTGGGTATTCCCCAGAGCATCATTGATCAGGCGCTGGTGTCTGTCACCCCCATCCCGCAGGTTGTCAGTAACGACCGTAATCAGGCGGAATTTGTCGAAACTCTGGACGAGTACCTGCAAAAACGCGTGACTGACTGGCGGATTCAGACCGGGCGCGAACGCATGATTCAGCATCGTGATGTTCTTGCCGAGGTGGCGGCTGAGTACGGTGTGCCGGCAAGGTTCATCGTTGCCATCTGGGGGATCGAAACCAACTATGGTAATTTTACTGGCGGCACCGATGTTGTGCGCGCACTGGTAACACTGGCCTACGATCCACGTCGCGCGGATTACTTTCGCCGTGAGCTGCTCTCTGCACTGCAGATTTTGCAGGATGGTCATATCAGCCACGCCGATATGAAAGGCTCATGGGCGGGCGCGATGGGCCAGAGTCAGTTCATGCCCAGTAGCTTTGTTAATTACGCGGTAGACCACGATGGTGATGGGCGTCGCAATATCTGGACCAGTGAGGCCGATGTGTTCGCCTCCATCGCCAATTATCTGAGCCAGCGCGGCTGGCAGCCCGGTCAGCGCTGGGGGCGCGAGGTCAGGCTGCCCGATGATTACCATGAACGCGCCGACCAATGGAGTCAGGGCGATGCCAGCTTCTCCTGCAGTGTTCTGCGTCGACATACCGTTCAGCGCTCACTTGGTGAATGGCAAATGGCGGGCGTTCGCACCGCTGATGGCGCCGATCTGCCTCAGGCCGACTTCCCCGGTTCAATAGTATTGCCCGATGGTGAAGACGGCAGTGCGTTCATGACGTATCCAAATTTTCGCGCCATCCTGACGTACAACTGTGCGAATAATTATGCGCTGGCGGTTGCAAAGCTGGCTGACAGCTACTAGATAACAATTATGAGCTTAGGGCTGAGATTCGGAGTGAGCCTCTGATCCGGCAACGCCGAAAAAAAGACACCAAAAGCCTGCAAAGGGCGAGGAGGGTAGTAAGCAATATCAAGCAAATATATCCCCATGACAGATGAACAACGCAAATCAGGAGACAATTGATTATGTCCAATGAATTTCAGATTGTTTTTCATAATATAGATCCTTCCGATGCCGTGACCGACAGCGTCAACAAGCGTGTGGAGAAGTTGCGCCGATTCAATGGCGATATTATCGGCGGCCGTGTGGTGCTGGATTCACCACACAACAACCATCACAAAGGTAAAGTTTATTCTGTCGCGCTTGAGTTACATACGCCGAACAAAGAGGTCGTGGTAACCCAGGAGCAGCATGATAATCATGCTCATGAAGATTTGTATGTCGCGATTCGGGATGCCTTCAATGCGGCAGAGCGTCAACTGAAGTCGGTGGATAAAAAGCACCGCAAGCAGGCAGTCCACAAAAACCCTGATGCCGTTGACGATGGCATGGACGGTATTGTTGATGACGATGATCTGCCTGAATACAACAGTGCTGTTGGCTGATCAACTGTTGACTGGCCAATAACAGCGTCATCCCTTACCTGCATGGCGGCAGGGTTCTGCATCCTGCTGTCATGCAAACGGAAGTAACTGGAGCTAGCATTCACGATGTCTGATAAAGCAAAACTGACCGAGCAACAGGCCCTGGAGCTGGATGCAGCTGCGTTTCGACGGTTGTTGAAACATCTGGATGACAACAAACAGGTGCAGAATATCGACCTGATGAACCTGGCCGACTTCTGCCGCAACTGTCTGGCCAAGTGGTATGCAGCTGAAGCGCAGGGCAAAGATCTGGATGTTGACTACGAGCAAGCTCGCGAGCGGGTTTATGGCATGCCTTATGCCGAGTGGAAAGATAAGTACCAGGAACCCCTCAACTGATCGACGTTTCGAGATAAAGCCTTTTAGCTGCTGGCATTACGTCGATGGCGACGGGTTCCCCACATTAAACAGTTTGGTTCTGACCAGCCGGCGATAGGCATTGGGCGTGACGTCGTGTGTCCGTCTGAACAGGCCGGTAAAATAGCTGACATCCTGATAACCGACGGAAAACGCAATCTCGGCAATACTGAGATTGCTGTGTTTCAATAACTCCCGCGCCTGATTGATACGAACTTCCTGCAGATACTGCACAGGTGTTTTGTTCGCCGCCTGCCTGAAGCGCCGGTTGAATGATCGGATATTGAGTCCAAAGTCGAATGCCAGATCACGGACCTGGATATCACGCTGGTAATTTTTCTGTAACCATTCCTGTACTTTGATGATGAGCTCATCATGGTGGGTATCCTGCTGATCGACGGCCAGCAGCAGAGACTCATACGAGCGCTTCAGTTCGTGTGTAAAATGCCGTGCCACCTCATCTGCCGTGCTGCTGTCAAACAGCTGCTCAACAAAATGCAACATCACATCACGCACCGCGTTCACACTGCCCGTGCAGTAGAGTCTGTCCTCGTGGGTGATAAAGCGCTTTCTTTGCAGCTTGATTTCCGGGTAGTTTTTTTCGAAATCATCAAAATAGCGCCAATGGGTGGTAGCAGACTTGCCGTTGAGTACGCCGGCCGCACCCAGAAAGTAGCTGCCACTGCCGACGCTGCAAAAGGTTGCTCCGGCCGCATATTGCCGGGCCAGCCAGGCGACTGTTTTGCCATGCTGCATGACAGTAGCGCGGGGGTTGCCCCACAACGCCGGTATAAAGATAAGTTCGCAGGTCGGCATGTCGGCCAGTCGGGCAGCAGGTGTGATACCCATGCCGCCAGTCACCGTTATCGTGTCGATCTCCTCAGCCACAACTTGCAATGCCACTGAACTGATGCGTTGGTGATGACGCAGGCGATAAATGGTATCGGCGGCACTGATCATTTCCAGCGGAATGGCCATGCTGGATGCCAGTGCCTGAGGAAATGCGAGGATACTGATCAGTTTCATGCCGGCATGGTATACCGGATTGCTGCGTCGTGGTAGCGGCCAGGAACCGGGAAATAAACCGGCCGGAAGTGGCCGAGCGACTGCGCACTGCACTGAGCAGCAGCCATCTGTGCAACACAGCTGACGATAGCAACGAGGTGTCGCAGGCATGTCGGCACTTGAAAGCTGGCGGCAGCGTGTTAAATTATTGACTCATGACTCTACATTCCAGCCAACAATAATTAGCTACTGGAGCACGTGTATGCGAATCGACAAACTGGCAGGACTGCTTGGTCAGACCGCTTTACTGACGATGGTACTGACCCTGCCAGGGCAGGGCTGGCTTGCTGAGCGCCCAGTTGCGGCGCAGTCAAATGCGGGTGCCGAATCCGCTTATATGGCGCCGCGCACAGTCTGGGGCGCGCCAGATCTTCAGGGCACCTGGTCCATAGCCACTCAGACCACACTTGAGCGCCCGGAGCGTTATAACGGCAGACTGGTATTGAGCGAGGAAGAGGCGCAACAATTTGAAGCCACCGTGCAGGCACGCAACCAGGCGGCCAGCGCACCCAGCGACCCCGGCCGGGAACCGCCCCGCGAAGGCATTAACGTGGGCGGATACAATAATTTCTGGATGGACCCTGGTGATAGATTGGTGCGCATCAACGGAGAAATTCGTTCATCCATCTTGATTGATCCACCCGATGGCAAGCTGCCGTATAACGCAACCGGCCAGGCCAATCACCAAGCGACTATGGCAATACGCGAAGGTTACGATGGCCCGGAAGTACGTCCCATGGGTGAGCGCTGCCTGGTGGGTTTTGGCTCTACCGCTGGTCCACCGAAACTGCCGGTGTCATACAATAATAATACGCAGATCGTGCAAAACGAAGACTATGTGATCTTGCTGGCAGAAATGAATCACGACGCGCGTATTGTCAGGTTGGGAAAAACATTCCGGGAACCATCTGTTTATGACTGGCTGGGTGATTCAATTGGCTACTACGAAGGCGACACCCTGGTCGTGGAAACAACTAACTTTCACCCACAGCAGAGCTTTCGTTCCTCATTGACGCATCGCTTTTACGCCTCATCTCAAATGCATGTCACTGAACGTTTCACCCGTATCAGCACCGAGCAGATACTTTATGAATTCACCGTGACTGACCCGGAAAACTATTCGCAGCCCTGGCGTGGTGAATTACCGATGAATAAATCCGACGAGCCGATTTTTGAATACGCATGTCACGAAGGCAATTATGCGATGCCGGGTATTCTGGCTGGCGCAAGACGAGCTGAAGCGGATGGGGTGCCGTATGCACCAACTTATAGTTTTTAACGACAGTTTTAACGACAGTTCTAACGGCAGTTCTGATTGGTCAGGATTGGGGCGCGATGTTTTCAGGATAATATGAAGGGCCTGCGCCGCAGCCCTGTTCGGGGCCACACCCGCGCCTGCCTGTTCTTAGGAGATAAGCTGGCTCGCATCATCGTATTAATTTTCCTGTATGAGCTCCCCGGAACGGCTGGCTTGCCTGATAACATTGTTCTGCGTCAGCGCGTAAATCGGTGTTATGGGCAAGCCGGCGGCACGTAAGGCGCGGGCGGCCCAGAGGTTCGACGTATTGGGTAGCATATAGGTGCCATGTGCTTCAACAAAAAGACTGTCCCCATACAGTCCAGCTGCAACAACCACAGCTGTGTCTTCCTGCGTGGCAATGCTGTCGGCAAGGAATGCAGCCAGTTCTGCCATGCCGGCTTCAGAAAGTTGCAGTCTGACCAGAGTGCTGTTAGGGAACATATGTTCCACAGTATAATCAAAGCCGGAGATATGCACAACCGAGGATGTCGGCAGCAAGGCTGCACGTAGCAGGATGCCCGGCCCAGGGTCGGGATGTGGATAGTAAGCAGCATCGCCCCAGCCGAATTCGAGATACCGGCTTGCCGGCAGCCCTTCGATACGCGGTAGATGAGCTTCCATATAGCTGGCCTGAGCCACGATACCAACATGCCATCTGTGGCTGCTGACATAAACAGTGATTGGCCGATCTGAAATATCAGCTGGATACAGCGCCGTGACAGGACCCAGGCAGGCTGTGGTAAATATCGTCAGGCAAAGCACCAGAACTGATCTGTACACGGTCTGCGTCATCCATCCTCCTTGTGTGCTCTGCCTGGAATTTTCCGACACGCGGTTGGACGCGTGCTAAAGTGCTGATGCAATCTCCTGCAGTGTAACAACAGGAAATATTCATGTCTGTAGGATGATTGCATGGAAGACCAGGTCACAGATGGCCAAATGTTACCAGGCTTCGGTCATCAACATCAGGCTGCCCCAAACAGAACGTCGGTGTATCGATACCACCAGTGAGCGAGGATAACGCTGATGTTCAAAATGCCGCCGGAGACGATTCCCATGTCATCGATCCTCACACCAATCAGGTGGTGGGAGTGATCAACGATATCGAGATTCCTCACGGGGTTTCCGTTTCGCCCGACGGACGCTATGCCCACATTGGTGCTGTGGGGGATAATGCCACCCATGTGGTCGATACCGGATCGCTGACCGTGATAGCCATGGTTTCGGTAGGTCAGACCCCCAAACGGGTGGGTACGGTGATGATGCAGCTCGACTGAGCCGGTCTGCATCGCCGACTTAAAGTTTCTCCCGCAAGGCAACCCGTGCTGCGGACAGGCTGGCAACCGGTTGTTTGTTCAAGATCTCTTTGCGCTGCGATTCTTCAGGTTGCGCGAGGCCCGCGTTCACCGTCGAACCGCAATCTCGTTCCTGACCTCTGTCACGCCGTTGACGCCACGCGCTATTCTCTCGGCCGTGGATTTCTCTGTGGTGCTCGTAGCGAAGCCAGACAACATGACCGTGCCATTGAGCGTCTCGACGCTGATGCTGGTCCCGGACACGTCTGGGTCGTTGAGCATGCGGGCCTTGACCTGAGTCGTTATGGTGGCGTCGTCGATATAGGCGCCAACCGTCTGTTGATCGCGCGCGACCGAACAACTGGTGGCGCTGACGAGGATTACCAGGCCAGTGATGATGGCGGCTAGTGTGGTGTGCAATTTCATGATCGGACTCCTGACTATCTGAAGGGCGTGTGTGTGGGGGGACGTTACTCTAAAACAAAAACCATATTACGACTGCTGCCTGCCGCCCGTCTGTGCGCTACAGTACGCACAGCAACCGTCCCCTGCGCCGGAGATTACCGGACCGGATAGCCGCATGATTTCAGCGAAGGTCCGCGGGTGATTTACCTGCAGAGAGTAATTCTGGTAGCATCAATTGTTTCTACTTATAACCTCTCCGGACTTGGAGGGGGTTACATACTTGTTGCGAGCTGCGCATGCGAATGAACCTGATTACACCCGGCGGATTCCTCGCACTGCGCAGGGAACTGGACACTTTGTGGCGGAAAGAGCGCCCGCAGGTGACCGAAAAAGTTGCCTGGGCCGCAAGTCTGGGAGATCGCAGTGAAAATGCCGATTACCAATATAACAAGCGCAGGCTTCGTGAAATAGATCGAAGAGTGCGCTACCTGTCCAGGCGCCTGGAAGAGTTAAGGGTTGTTGATCAAAAACCCGAGCAGGATGACAGAATATATTTTGGCGCCCATGTAGAAATCGAGGACGATGATGGCGCCATCAAAAACTTTCAGATAGTTGGCTATGACGAAATATTTGACAGAAAAGACGTCATTTCCATAGATTCCCCGATGGCTCAGGCTCTGTTGCGCAAAAGAGAAGGTGACGAGACCGAAGTAAACACACCTAAAGGGGCGAAAATCTGGTACGTCACTAACATCGCTTACAGATAAACCCCTGCCCGTAGCCGGCTTTTGCCTTCTGCGGGCAGGTAGTTGGATTTGGGTGGGGCAGGGTGTTGGTAGCGGCTCATCCGTTCTGGCGTGCAAATTCCTGCATGAAGTCAACCAGCGTCTGGCAGCCTTCCAGCGGCATGGCATTGTAAACGGAGGCGCGGATACCGCCAACCAGGCGATGCCCTTTGAGTGCGTACAAACCACGAACCAGCGCTTCGTCCAAAAATTTCTTGTCCAGGGTGCTGTCCTGCAGATTGAAACACACGTTCATTTCCGAGCGGTGATCCGGATGCGCAGAGCCAATATAAAAATCATTGTTGTCAACGACGTCATAAATCAGTTTGGCTTTTTGTGTGTTTAAGGCCTCCATGGCGTCCAGGCCACCTTGCTCTTTCAGCCACTGCAGTACCAGATTCATCATGTACACGGCGAAGGTGTTGATGGTGTTGGGCATGGAGTGGTTGTTGGCATAGGTTTCGTAATTCAACAGGTTGGGTGTATTGGGCAATGCGTGCCCCAGCAACTCTTTGCGAATCAGCACGGTAGCCATACCAGAGGGGCCCAGGTTTTTTTGCAGACCGGCAAAAATCACACCAAACTTGTTGAAATCCAGGCGCCGTGACATCAGCTCCGACGTCATGTCGGCGACCAGCGGAATCTTTCCGGTGTCCGGGAACTCGTTCCAGCGCGTACCAAAAATGGTGTTGTTGCTGGTCAGGTGTACGTAGGAGGTATCCGGGTCCAGGGTTGCCGGATCGAAGTCCGGAATACGATCAAAGCTGGTGGCTTCGCTGGTGGCGGCAACACTGATATTGCCAAAACGGGAGGCTTCTTTGCGCGCCAGTTGGGCAAAGTTGCCGGTCTCCAGGTAAGCAGCCTTGTGCGCCGGGTTCAGGTTCAGCAGGTTGTGCGGTACAGCAGAAAACTGTAGTTGAGCACTGCCGTGCACGTAGAGTATTTCAAAGTCGTCTGGCAGCCCGGAGATTTCCCGGATCAGTTCATCCGTGTGGGTCAGCAGCGCTTCGAACTCTTTGCTGCGGTGGCTGATTTCAATAACCGAGGCACCCATGCCGTTGTAGTCTAGAAACTCCCGCTGCGCTCGCTCCATGACCGAGGTCGGGAGCATGGCCGGGCCAGCACCAAAGTTATACACGCGATTCATATTTGTGGTTCCTGAACAGTAGTCGTTAATAAACGGGTTGAAACAATACAGGTTTTAACAACAGGGCCCGGTCCTGGTTCCACGGGTCCGGTTCCCGGCCTGGTTAAAAGCCTGGCTCAAAGCACAGTGACCTTGATCACGTCCCCGGTATCGGCCATGGCCGCAACGGCGCCCGGTGACGGGCTGGACGCCAGATCAATCAGGTTGTAGGCGATTTCGCCACGACTTTTATTGATCATGTCGATGACGTTGATATCCTGCTGGGCAAGAATGGACAGGATCTTGCCCAGCATTCCCGGCACGTTTTTGTTGCTTATGGCCAGACGTGTTCCGGGGCCTGCACCAGGCACTCGATCGAGGAACAACGGGGGGTAGTTCACTGAGTTACGGATATTACCATTCTCCAAAAAATCCTTCAGCTGTTCTGCGGCCATAATGGCACAATTTTCTTCAGCTTCGACCGTACTCGCGCCTATGTGTGGCATCAAAATAACGTCATCGCGCCCGACGAGCTCGTGGCGCGGGAAATCACTGACATAAATACGCAGCTGACCGGCATTCAGACCGGCGATGACAGCCTCGGAGTCGACGATCTCGTCGCGGGAAAAATTGAGCAGACACAAGCCGGGTTTCATGGCGGCGACCATCTCGCTGCTGATCAGGTTGCGGGTGGAGTCGAGCACCGGCAGATGCAGGCTGACGTAGTCAGCATTACCCAGCAAGGCGCTGACGTTTTCGATTTTCTGTACCTGATTGGGCAAACGCCAGGCTGCATCTACGGATAGCGCCGGATCGTAGCCCAGTACCGTCATGCCCAGGTCTATGGCCATGCCGGCGACCAGCGACCCGATGGCGCCCAGGCCAATTACCCCCAGGGTTTTACCGGCAAGTTCACTGCCGGCGAAACGTTTTTTTTCAGTTTCCAGCAGCCTGGACATCTCGGTGTTGTCGGTCATACTCCTGAGTTCGCTGACATAACGCAGACCAGGCAGGATGCCGCGCGATGCCAGTAACATGCCGCTCAGAACAAGTTCTTTTACCGCATTGGCATTGGCTCCCGGGGTGTTGAAGACCACAATGCCTTTGTCTGTGCAGGCAGATAACGGCACATTGTTTACCCCAGCACCGGCTCGGGCCACGGCCCTGACACTGCCGGTAAGTTCGTTGACCTGCAGCTTGTAACTACGCAGCAGGATCGCTTCAGCGTCGTCCAGTGTCGGGTCAACCTGGTAATGTGTGCTGTTGAAACGCGACAGGCCTTTGTCGGAGATCTGGTTAAACGTTTTTATTCTTAGAGTCTGTGTGTTTGACATGATTCCCTTGCCTTGGTGCCGGGTGAGAAAAGCAGTCTTTTATAGCGTGAATCGTCAGCAAAAACCAGTGTGCCACGTTGTCGAAAGCAAGCCGGCCTGTTTGCCCCGAATCATAAACCCGTTATCATGGCGGCGCTTAACTCAGCAGGGTTGTGCGCACCGCGCCGATCGTGACAAGGGGAAACCATTGGAAGAATCACGTTTTATCGCCGGGCAACCAATCTCGGTAGGCACGGGCGCTGTGTCCGTGCAACGCGTGCTGTGTGCGAACGCCAGCATGATGACGGGGCCGGGCACCAACACCTACCTGCTGGGTGACAGTGAGTTGGCGCTGGTCGATCCGGGACCGGCACTGCCCGGGCATACGGCGGCTATTATGCAGGCGCTGGCGGGCAGGCCCTTGAAGTGGATATTTGCCACCCACACCCACGGTGACCACTCGCCGGGAACGGCCGCCCTGCAGGCGCTGACCGGGGCCAGTGTGATTGGTTTTGCGCCGCCGCCGGAGGCTTTGTATCAGGATGCCAGTTTTAAACCGGATCGGCTTTTCCAGGCGGGTGAAAGAATTGTGTGTGATGGTTTTACCATGCGCTTGATTCATACGCCCGGGCATGTGTCCAATCATGTCTGCTTTTTATTGGAGGAAGACGCCCTGCTGTTCACCGGCGATCATATACTGCAGGGTACCACCCCGGTGATTCTGCCCCCTGATGGCGATATGGGGGATTATCTGGCGTCGCTTGAGCAACTGCGAAAGTTGCCGCTGAAAGCATTGGCACCCGGGCATGGCGAGATCATGCATGAGCCGGAGCAGGTGATCACAACGCTGATTCGCCACCGCATGCGGCGCGAGCAAAAGATCCTGACCACACTGCTGGGCCTGGGCCCGGCGACGCTTGATGGACTGGTGGTGCAAGCCTACGATGACGTGGCTGATCACCTTATACCGTGGGCAAAAAAAACCTTGCTGGCACACTTGATCAAGTTGCAGCGAGATGGCCGGGCCAGCGCCGCCGGTGAGGCCACCGATGTGGCAACAAGGTGGTCGGCTCGGCATGACTGATGGCGCTGAGCGCAGCGCCGCGAGCTGGTCTGTTTACCTGGTGCGCTGTTCGGACAACAGTCTATATACCGGTATTGCCACGGATGTTGTGCGTCGGTTTGCCGAACATCAGGCGCAGGGTCCAAAAACCGCGAGATACCTTCGGGGCAGGGCGCCACTGACGCTGGTATTTCAGTGCCCGGCTGGCGATCGCGGTGAGGCCCTGAAACTTGAATACCGCATCAAACAATTATCAAAGGTGGATAAACTCAGGCTGGTTGCGGGCGATCCGCAGATGCTGTTGTTTTGCAGGCAGTAAACGAACAATCAAATGTACACTGATCGTCCCCGTTAAAGGCATCCGTTGCCTTTGCCAATGAGGCTGCCGAACGTTATTTGACAGGCTTGCTTAGCAGGCTTATTTGTCCGGGCGATGATTTATTGGTGCTGTGCTGCCTGGTTTTTTTGTGTCTGAGCCCCGTGCGGCGCTATAATGCCGGCCTTTCCTGAATTGACACGATGCTGGACGATATCCAATGGGCGATATTAACGCTTACATGAACACGCTTGGCGAGCAGGCCCGTGCCGCCTCCCGGGTCATGGCCGCCGCGACCACCGCGCAGAAAAATACCGCGTTGCTGGCGATGGCAGATGCCATTGCTGGCTGCCGCGAGCGCTTGCAAAAGGCCAATGAGCTGGATTTGCAGGCTGGCCGTGAAAAAGGCCTGGATGCGGCCATGCTGGACCGGTTGGCACTGACCCCTGCGCGCATTGACGGTATGCTTGAGGGTCTGCGCCAGGTGGCTGCCCTGCAGGACCCGATTGGCGAGGTGACCGAGTTGCGTTACCGCCCCAGTGGTATTCAGGTTGGACGCATGCGTGTGCCCCTGGGTGTGATCGGCATTATTTACGAATCCAGGCCCAATGTGACGTGCGAAGCGGCCAGCCTGTGTCTGAAGTCCGGCAATGCGGCCATACTGCGCGGTGGGTCCGAGGCCATTCATTCCAATCAGGCGATTGCTGATTGTATACGCAGCGGCCTGGAGGCGGCGAACCTACCGGTTCATGCGGTGCAGGTAGTGGAAACCACCGATCGCGCCGCTGTCGGTTTGCTGATTACCATGCCCGAATTTGTCGACGTTATCGTCCCGCGTGGCGGCAAGAGCCTGATAGCGCGTATCAGCGCCGACGCTAAAGTGCCCGTGATCAAACATCTCGATGGCAACTGCCATGTTTATATCGACGACAGGGCGGATCTGGAAAAAGCCATCGACGTCGCAGTGAATGCCAAAACCCAGCGCTACGGAACCTGCAATACGCTTGAGTCGTTGCTGGTCGCCGACGCGGTGGCGGACCGTGTGCTGCCGGAGCTGGCCGCACGTTTTGCAACGCATGGCGTGGAGCTGCGCGCCTGTCCCCGGGCCCTGGCTCTGATGCCCGGTGCGGTGCCCGCCAGCGAGCAGGACTGGGGGGAGGAGTACCTGGCGCCGGTGTTATCGGTGCGTCTGGTTCGGGATCTGGATGCGGCAATTGGGCATATCAATCAATACAGTTCTGGCCACACTGAAGCGATCATCACTGAAGATTTTCACCGCGCCCAGCGTTTTCTGCGGGAAGTGGATTCCAGTTCGGTCATGGTCAATGCGTCAACCCGGTTTGCCGATGGTTTTGAGTATGGTCTGGGCGCCGAGATCGGTATTTCGACCGATAAGCTGCATGCCCGCGGTCCGGTCGGCCTGGAAGGGCTGACCTCGCAGAAATACATTGTCATCGGTGATGGCCACATTCGCACATGAGTGTGCGCATCGGTATCATGGGGGGCATGTTTGATCCTGTGCACCGGGGCCATTTGCAGGTTGCAGCAACGGCTCTGAGTGCTCTGGATCTGGATCATGTCAGACTGGTGCCCTGCGCCGTTCCGAGTCATCGCAACCAGGCCAGCGCATCGGCCGGGCACCGGCTGGCAATGCTGGAACTGGCGCTGACTGATTTTGATGAGCCGCGCCTGCTCGCAGATGACCGTGAGCTGCGTCGACCGGGTGTGTCTTACATGGTTGACACACTGGCGTCAGTTGCCGGCCAGTTTCCGGATGCGACGCTGGTTTATATCATGGGTTGGGACAGTCTCAACACGCTGCCAGGGTGGCACAAATGGCGTCAACTCCTCGATTATTGTCATTTGTGCGCAATCAGCCGTCCGGGGGTTCGCCCGGTATCTGACAGTATGGCCGCGCGGGATGCCGATTGGCTGTGGAGTCGACAGGCGAAGAGTCTGCCGCCCTTGTTTGAGACAAAAAGCGGTAAGTTGTACGTGCTTGACGAGCTGGCCGAATCGGCCGCTTCCACTCATATTCGCCAGGCCCTGGCCGCTGGCGAGCAGAAGATTACAGACATACCGGGCGTGGTCATGGATTACATTCGGCAACATCAACTTTACACAATGCCCATCGTCAACGCCTGAAGGTACTTCAAACCAGGCACGTCAAAAAGGCACTTTAAAAAGGCAGGAGAAGAATTTAATTGGATACTAAAGACATGATCGCGCTGGTGATTTCTGCGCTGGAAGACGTAAAGGGTCAGCAAATCGAATCCTTTGATGTGAAAGACCTTACCGCAGTGACAGACGCCATGATTATCTGTACGGGCACGTCCAATACCCATCTGAAAGCCCTGTCAGACGAAGTGGTGGTGAAGGCAAAGGCCGCAGGCTTGCACGTTAACGGCGTTGAAGGACGTTTGCACGCAGAATGGGTGCTGGTGGACCTGGGATCTGTCATCGTGCATTTGATGATGGGCGCTACCCGTGCCCTGTACCGGCTGGAAGATCTGTGGGACTTCACCCTGGAGCCGGAAGACCGGAAAATGCCACGGGACAACGGTGAAAATTAATCTGATATCAGTCGGTACCAAAATGCCGGTGTGGGTGGAGCAGGGCGTGCAGGAGTACAGCAAGCGCCTGCCCGCTGAATTCAGTTTCAATTGTATTGAGGTGCCACTTGGTAAACGCGGCAAGAGCAGTACCGTCGAGCAGGCCATGCGCCAGGAAGAAGAGGCGCTGCTGGCACGAATCGGTCCACGTGATTATCTGGTTGCTCTGGATGTGCAAGGCAAGGTGCTGAGTACGGAAGCCATGGCCGCCAGAGTTTCGCAAATCAGGGACGAAGGGCGGCACCTCAGCTTTCTGGTGGGGGGGCCTGATGGCTTGACACAAACCTGCCTGCAGCGCGCGGATGAACGCTGGTCGTTGTCGGCGCTGACCTTACCACACCCCCTGGTCAGAACCGTGATGGCGGAGCAAATGTATCGAGTCTGGAGCCTGTTGTCCGGGCACCCCTATCATCGAGCCTGACACTGCGCGGCCACGGGCTGAACCGGCTGAATTTATCCTTAATTGACACTGCGGCTGGACAGCGTCTGAAAGCAATGTAAACTTATTGTGCAAAGACCTGTCTTATCTGCCGTAAATCCAGAAAATGCAAGGCCCCGGATGGGTATTCGGCGCTGATGGATATGCGTCACAACCGGGCGACTCCACTACCACACGATCGAAGCAGAAATTATGGCTCCAAAATTTCGTCTCGACGGACATAAGCAGGAACTTCGGATCTTTAACCGCCGCCTGGTGTTTGCTTGTGTGCTGGTTGTGTTGCTGGTGCTCGCGCTCATAGGGCGCATGGTGAACCTGCAATTTTTGAATCACGAATATTTTTCGGCCCGTTCTGATGGTAACCGCCTGCACTCACAGCACATCCCGCCGACCCGCGGTCTTATTTACGATCGTCACGGCAATCTGCTTGCCGATAACCGGCCTATTTTTAACCTGACCGTGGTGCGGGAGGCGGCCGGCGATTTTGACAAATCACTTGCGATTCTGCGTGATGTCATCGGTCTGACGGACGAAGATGTCGAGCAGTACCAGGCCCGCCTGAGTCGTCGTGCGGTGCCGCAATCCTCGGTGCCGTTAAAATTTCAGCTTAACGATAACGAAATGGCGCACATCGCGGTCAACCAGCACAAACTGCCGGGCATTGCGGTCGAGGCTCAACTGGTGCGGCATTATCCATTTGCACAAAGTGCCGCTCACGCCCTAGGTTATGTCTCCGAGATCAACCGTGCTGAGCTGCAGAACATGACTGAGGAGCAGGTGCGCAATTATCGTGGCACCAATCAGATTGGCAAAAACGGCATCGAAAAAACCTATGAAGAATATCTGCACGGCAGCGTGGGTTTTGAAACCGTGGAGAAAAACAACCGTGGACGTGTGATGCGCGCCCTGGGCCGCACGGATCCCGAGCCGGGCGCCGACATACAGCTGCACCTGGATGTTGCCTTGCAGACCGCGGCTGAAACCGCGCTGGGTGATCGACGTGGCGCTATTGTGGCAATCGACCCCAAAACTGGTGGTATTCTTGCCATGGTGAGTCAGCCAGGTTACGACCCCAATTTGTTTGTCACCGGTATCAGCCGGGCGCAACTGGCCGAATTGAACAACTCCCGGCATTCGCCAATGTTCAATCGCGCCATCCATTCACGGGTACCCGGTTCCACGATCAAACCGTTTATCGGTCTTGCGGGTCTGTACCATGGCGTGATCACGCCGGAATTTGTGATCAATGACCCAGGCTACTACCGATTACCGGAGCGCTCGCGCCCTTATTACGACTGGACCTGGTGGGTGGACAAATCCGGTCATGGTCCGATCAGTCTTGTGCGTGCCATTTATCAGTCCTGCAATACTTTTTTCAGCCATGTTGCGGTGGAACTGGGCATAGATCGTATTCATGATTACCTGCTGACATTCGGCTTTGGCACGAACTGGGCGCTGGACGTCCCTGAAGCGTCGGGCGGGCTTGTTCCGTCGCCACGATGGAAGCGGGAAACCCGGGGAGAGCCCTGGTATCCCGGGGAAACCCCGGCCGAAGGGTTTGGCAATGGCATGTTTCAGGCGACAACTCTGCAAATGGCCAGTGCAACAGCAACGCTGGCCAACCACGGCGTGTTCAAGCGTCCGCGCATGCTTAAATCAATACGCACCGATGAACGGGACTTTGCCGACATCATTTTTGATGAAGGTGATGTGACGCAGCCTTTGTTGCCCTCTGCCGAGGATGTTGCGCTGGTGCGAAAGGCCATGGAGCACACCGTCAGCAAACCACGGGAACGCGAGCACCGCAGGCACGAAGGGACCGCCTACGATTTTGTGCAGGGGGCCAAACCACTGGCGTATCCCATGGCAGGCAAATCAGGCACTGCGCAGGTTATTGGCTTTCAGGTGGACGCCAGGGGCAGTCGCATAGAGCCCGACGAAATACGCGACGAACATCTTAATCATGCCATGTTTATTGCCTTTGATGCGTCGCCGGTGTCCCGCATCGCAGTTGCGGTGTTCGTTGAGAACGGTGAGGGTGGCAGCTCGGTCGGCGGACCGTTGGCGCGAGAAGTACTGGACGCCTATATGTTGCCTTTGATCGAGCAGGAACAGCTGCTCGATCTGGGCGGCGAGGGAAGCCAGTTACTGACAAACAATAACTAACACTGGTACCATATCGCTGCGTACAAATTTGCTTTCGAGCACCCCCTGAATTGTTGTCGATGGAAGGTTAAGATATTGAATTATAAGTTATTTTTTCTTTGGGTCGGTAGCGGTTTAATTGTGGCCTGCAGTGGCGTGTCAGCACCCCCGCAATCGTCTGGGTCTGCGCCGGTAGCCAATGCTGGCCGTTACAGTATTTCTCAGGATCGTCCCCCCAGCGCACCCATCGACCCGTCCCAGATCCGTGATGTGGAGCTGCTCCCACTTAATCGCACCATGGCGGGTAATCGCTCACCCTACACGGTAAACGGCAAACAGTATCGGGTCGTGGCCAGCGAGGAAGGCTTCCAGCAAACCGGGCTGGCGTCATGGTATGGCGAGAAATTTCATGGACATCTGACATCCAATGGCGAAATATTCGACATGTACCAGGTCTCGGCAGCCCATACCAGTCTGCCTATTCCCAGTTACGCGAGAGTGACCAATCTCGAGAATCAGCGTAATATCATTGTCCGCGTCAATGACCGTGGCCCTTTTCATAATGACCGGGTCATTGATCTGTCCTATGCTGCGGCCCATAAATTGGGGTTTTCCAATCAGGGCACTGCGCTTGTGCATGTCGAGTCGATTATTCCGGGGCAACAGGGCGTGCAATTGGCCGGTTTCTCGTCTGCCAACGACACAATCGCCAATGTTGGTGGTCAGTATCTGCAGGCCGGGGCATTTTCTGACTTGCGCGCTGCGCAGCGCTTGTCAAACCGCTTGCGAGAGTTGACCAGCAGACCGGTTTTTATCCGTTCCGTGCAGGCACAAAATTCCCAGCAGTTGCACCGTGTCAGAGTCGGACCGATTGCTGATCCACAAGAACTTCAAAGTATTACAGACATGATGGTTGCGGCCGATCTTGAGCAGCCTTATATGGTAGACGAATGAATATTGAGACCGGGATCCCAAGTATGACAGGTATTAGCAGGACAACAGGCAGAGAGTTTTCTTACTGGCGAGCACTGATGATGGCAATGACAGCTGCTGTTTTGATGGCGGCAAGTGTCGCCGCATCGGCGCAGTCCATCATGCCGCGCCCCCCGGAAATAGCCGGTAGCAGCTATATCCTGATTGATGCCACCACCGGTCATGTGCTTATGGAGCAGAATTCCGCAGAGGCACTGCCCCCGGCCAGTCTGACAAAAATGATGACTGCTTATATCGCCGAAGTCGAAATTGACAATGGTAATATGAGTTATGATGACCTGGCCTTCATCAGCGAAAAAGCCTGGCGCACGCAAGGCTCGAAAACCTTTGTGGATGTTAACAGCCGGGTTCGGGTTGAAGACCTGCTGCGCGGTATTATCATCCAGTCAGGCAATGACGCGAGCGTGGCGATGGCCGAGCACATCGCTGGCAGCGAAGCGGCGTTTGCCGACCTGATGAACCAGCATGCGCGTGCACTGGGCATGGAGGATTCCTACTTTGTTAACTCCAGTGGTCTGGACGACGATGGCAGCACCAATTTAATGTCGGCCAGGGATCTGGCGATCCTGGCACGGGCAACGATTCTGGAGCACCCCGCGCATTACGCTATTTACTCCGAACGCGAATTTACGTTTAACGGCATTACCCAGCCCAACCGCAACACCTTATTGTTCCGTGACCCGACCGTGGACGGCATGAAAACCGGTTGGACTACTCCGGCCGGATTCTGTCTGGTCGCCTCAGCTGAGCGCGATGGCATGCGCCTTATTGCCGTTGTCATGGGCACCGCCAGCGAAGATGCCAGAGTGATCGAGACCCAGAAAATGCTGAGTTATGGTTTCCGTTTCTTTGAAACCTACAAACTTTATGATGCCGGTGAAGTGGTCAATTCGGCACGCGTATGGTCCGGTGCGCAGAACTCGGTCGATCTGGGTATTCAGGATGAGGTATTGATTACGATCCCGCGCGGTCGCTCGGAGGACCTGGTCGCAACGCTCGATATGGATGAAGTGATCCGGGGTGGTTTTGCGGCTGGCGATATTATGGGCGCTGTCGAGATCAGCCTGGACGATGAGGTGCTCTATGCGGGCGATGTGGTTGCCATACAGTCGGTAGAGCGTGGTGGATTGCTGCGCCGGTTGATCGATGCATTGACCTTGTTCTTCATGGGATTGTTCAGCTGAGATGACCTCCGATACGCCCAAACAACCGTTTGCGCCTGATCAGGAGGCGCCCAAAATCGCCTTTCCCTGTCCGTACCCGGTCAAGGTCATGGGCGCGGCGGGTGATGGTTTCGAACTGAAGGTGCTGAAGATTTTCCAGCGCCACGCGCCGGAGGTCGGCGAGGAGCAGATGGTGATCCGGCCCAGTGCCAAAGGCAATTATATGGCGGTCACGATTACCATTGAGGCAACCGGTATTGAACAGCTGGAGCTGCTGTTTGCCGATCTGAAGACGTTGCCAGCGGTCAAGCTGGTGTTATGACTGCAAACCGCCCGCTGATCATCCGCCGCATGGGGCTGCGTGACTACGAGCCGGTGTGGCGTGCCATGCAGACATTCACCAGTCAGCGGCAGCATGACACCCCGGATGAACTCTGGGTGCTGTCTCATCCCGCCGTTTTCACGCAGGGGCAGGCGGGCAAAGCCGAACACCTGCTGGCACCAGACGATATCCCGGTGGTTCAGGTAGATCGCGGCGGTCAGGTGACCTATCATGGGCCGGGCCAGCTGGTGATCTATCTGTTGATTGATGTCAGGCGTGCTGGACTTGGGGTGCGCGATCTGGTGGGTTTGATAGAACAGGCTATTATCGATACCTTATCGTCCGTGCGAATTGAGGCTGAAATCCGGCCCGGTGCGCCCGGCGTTTATGTGGCTGGTGCCAAAATAGCCGCCCTGGGACTTCGAATCCGGCGCGGTTGTTCGTATCACGGGTTAAGCCTGAATGTAGCGATGGACATGAAGCCGTTTGCCCGCATTAACCCATGTGGTTATCAGGGGCTCGCGGTGACGCAGGTCGCCGATTTCGTAAAAGATGTTGATGCGTCAGAGTTGATGGTCACCATCGAAAAATTATTGTTGCAGCAATTGATGCCGCAACTTGGCCGGCACAGCTGGATAGACGTCAGACAGGAGTTCGCATGAGTTTTTTGCAAGACCTTGGAAAAAAAGTCTTAACCGGCAGTTTGTTGATGGCGTTTTTGACTGGCGCTTTGGCGTTCGGTACCGCCGCGCAGGCTGATACCCTTGTACGTGTCAGTACCAGCTATGGCAATTTTACCATCGAGCTTTTTGACGAGGCGGCGCCGGACACTGTGTCCAATTTTCTCGGCTACGTGGATAGAGGCGATTTCGCCCGGTCGCTGTTTCACCGTTCAGAGCCCGACTTTGTAGTGCAGGCAGGCGCTTACCGCTGGCAACGCAATTGTGAGACAGGTATGGATCCAATCACTTGCTCGGCGATTGCCATCCCTTCACAGGGCAGTGTGCGCAATGAGCCCGGTGCTCCCAACACCCGGGGTACGCTGGCCATGGCTAAACTTGGAGGTGCGCCGGACAGCGCCACCAGTCAGTGGTTCGTGAATCTGGCGGATAATACCGATCTTAACGAACAAAATGGGGGCTTCACCGTATTCGGCGTAATCCTGGGTGATGGGGTGGCGGTTGCCGACGCGATAAACGATCTTCAGGTTATCAATGTTGGCGGTGAAGCCCAGCAGCTTCCGGTCCGGGACTTCAATGCTCTGCAAAATCGTTTGCCGGTTGAAGAGAACCTGGTATTAATCAACATGCACCGCGTTGACCGGTTCAGCACCGCTGTTAATGTCTTCGAGTACAGCCGTGCGTTGCTGTCGGCGTCAGTTGATGCAGGGGATCTGGGGAATCTTGGTCTGAATATGCGTTTGGTGAGCGATGGGCCCGAGTTGATATTCGAAATAATCCCGTCCAGTATCGTGCCATTGGCAATAGAGCCGGCAGGGCGAGGTGTCTTTGACGCCGCCGATCAGCGCTTGCGTCTGCCCCAGGTCGAGCTCAACAACAACGGCCAGATCAGTGTTATCAACAATGTGGTGATGCGCATGACAAATGCCGCGCAATTGCGATTTGTTGTTGAGTCTTACGAAGAATAATAATTAAACACGGGTCATAAAAATACGATGAGCGCACCCCGCGGCGAATTCAGTTCGCGTTTTGGTTTTTTGATGGCCGCTGCCGGTTCAGCGGTTGGGCTTGGCAATATCTGGGGTTTCCCGACCAACGCCGCCAGTAACGGTGGTGCAGCGTTTCTGTTCACCTATCTCGTGCTGGCTTTTGCGCTGGCGTATCCCGCGTTGATGGCTGAGCTTATTATCGGGCGCCATGCCAAAGCCAATGCTGTCACTGCGCTGCGCGGTCTGGCTCGCGGGCCTGCCACCGCGAAACTGGGGGTTGCGGTTGGTTATGCGGGCATGATCACTGTCAGTCTGATCCTGAGCTTCTATGCCATTGTCAGCGGCTGGATGATGGCCTTTATGTTTTCCTCGGTTGCCGACATCATCGGTCTTGCGCAATTGTCACAATGGCTGGCTACGGGCGGTCTTGTGCGCGACAGTCTGTTCACAGCGCTGTTCATGTTGTTGACCCTGTACGTGGTCAATGCCGGGGTTCGCCACGGTATCGAAAAATGGGCATCGCGTCTGATGCCTACGCTGGTGGTGATCCTGTTGGCATTGATCGTTTATGTGATGACACTTGAGGGTGCGATAGAAGGGTTGCGGGTTTATCTGGTACCTGATTTTACCCAGGTGGCCGATACCGGCTTGCTGTTAAGTGCGCTGGGTCAGGCATTTTTCTCGTTGTCGTTAGGCGTGGGCACCATGCTGATTTACGGCTCTTATGTCAGCAAGCGCGAAAATTTGCCTGTTCTTGGCGGCATGGTCACCTTGCTGGATATTGGTATCGCGGTTGCTGCCGGTTTGCTGATTTTGCCGGCGATGTATGTCGCGCTGGCTAACGGCATAGAAATTTATGATGCCGAGGGCGGGCTTATCGCTGGTCCAGGTTTGATTGTTGCGGTGCTGCCCGCCTTGTTTGCGCAAATGGGTGATGCTGGCATTCTGGTGGCATTTGCCTTTTTTGTGCTGATGACCATCGCGTCGCTGACTTCCTCCATTTCCATGCTGGAGGTTCCGGTGTCTTATGTCGTGGAAGAACACGGCGCTTCCAGACGAAAAGCCGTAATGGTCCTGGGTTTGACGATTACCGCAATCAGTTTGCTGTTGGTATTTAATTTCAACACGCTGTTTGATCTGGCGGTAAGCCTGACAACCGAGTTCAGCCAACCGCTGCTGGGCTTTTTCTTTGCTGTGTTTGTTGGCTGGATCTGGCACCGTAACGGCGTGCTGGCGGAAATCAAACAGGGGTGTCCGGATGCTGAGCAGGGACTGTTCTGGAAAATCTGGCCTTTCTATATCCGTTATATCTGCCCGCTCGCGATTCTGGCGGTGTACGGTCAGACGCTGCTAGGGTAAGTCAGGTGCGGGCCGACAGGATCTGGCAAAAGGTGTCGATTTCCTGCTCGGTATTGTAGTAGTGCACCGAGGCTCGGTTGATGTCAGGCAGGCCACGTTGTGAAAAATCAAGCTGATTGATCTGATGTCGTACAACCGAGGTGTTGATGCGATGGCCGCGAAGATATTGTTGCAGCGCTGATGCATCATGGCCGTCGCAGTTGAATGTGACGATGCCGCTCAGGCCTTCACCATTCTCATGCACGTTGATCGCTGGCAGTTGTCGCAGTTTTTCGCGCAGCAGCCCGGCCAGGGTGCGTACCCGCTCCTCGATAACATTCAGCCCCAGATCGCAGGCGTAATCGACGGCAACGCCCAGTGCGATTTTGCCGGCGACATAGTGCTCCCAGTTTTCAAAGCGACGGGCATCGTCGCGAATAGTAAACGTGTCTTTTCCCGTCCAGCTGGCTGAGTGTAAATCGACGCTGGGTGGTTCCAGATAGTCCTGTGTGCTTTGTTTGACGTACATGAAACCCGTGCCTCGGGGTCCGCGCAAATACTTACGGCCGCTACCGGTGAGCATATCGCAACCGATTTCGTCCACGTTGAGGTCGATCTGGCCGACAGACTGGCAGGCATCGAGCAGGTAAAGAATCCGGTGTTCGCGGGCAATTTTACCGACTTCTGCCGCCGGATGAACAACGCCTGACTGGCTCGGCACGTGGGTCAATGCGATCAAGCGCACATCTTCATCGATTTTTTGGCGCAAGGACTGCAGACAAATCTGGCCGCTGTTGTCATTGGGTATGACCTCGATGCGGACATGACGCGTTTTTGCCAAATGCAGCAGGGTCATGTAATTACTGGCGTATTCCGACTGCCCGGTGATGATGCAGTCACCCTTGGCCAGTGGCATTGCTTGCAGCAGCAGCGTCCACGCCCGCGTAGCGTTTTCGATGTAGGCGATTTCACTGGGGCTGCAGTGTAACAGACGACCGAAGGCGTGATAAAAATTTTCCTGAGCGGTCAGGGTGGCTTCGCCCGCCTCATAGCCGCCGATGCGTTGTTCCAACAGCAGGTGCTTGAACAGTGCATCGTTGACCGGTTGTGGCGACAGCGCCGCACCAGCGTTGTTGAAATGAATCAGATCATGGCAGGCGGGTGTCTGAGCGCGCAACAGATCTGTGTCCATTTTCTACTCCGTTTTACGCCAGTTTGATTGCGCGCCCATGATTGTAAACCTCAACCAGATGTTTGTGCATGGCTCTAATGGCGGTCGCGTAATCTTCCTCGTCCAGCACAAACTGAATATCAACCTGGCGCATGCATTGATGCACGCCCAGGATATCGACACCGGCATCGGCCAGGGCCTGTGCGCTGCGTGCCAGCATCCCGGGTATTTTCAGGTCACTGCCAATGGCTGACACGATGCATACCTTGCGCACGTTGATCTCTGCACCTGGAAAAAGCTCGCCGAGGCCGGCCTGGATGCGTTTTACCGTTTTCAGGTTGGCAGACAGGTAGTGTGTGATGGTATTGGCATTGAGGTCTTTATTGATGACCTGAGCCTTAAAGCGGGTTATCTGCGCCATAAACTGCTTTTCGTAGTGTGATAAATCACCCACCATGTCCTGGTCAAATAATTCAATGGCGTAAACCCCCATGCGCCCGGCGATGATTTCGACGCAGGCTGACTCACTGACATAGTCACGCGTAATCAGCGTGCCGCCATGCTCGGGCTCGAAGGTGTTTTTAACACGCAAATGAATATTTTGCTGGCGCAGTCCTTTCGCCGCTCGGGGGTGGATCGCCTCCATGCCCAGATTTGCCAGCTGGTCAGCTACATCGTAGTTGGTTCGCCCGATGGGCACCGCATTGTCAGCGCCCACAACACCGGGGTCTGCACTGCTGAGGTGAAATTCTTTGTGGATAATGGCCTCTCTGGCGTCAGTGAGTACCGCGATTCTGCTGAAGATCATCTCGCTGTAACCGCGGTCGAAAATTGCCATCAAACCACCCTGGCAGTGGCTGTAGCCGGTTGTAATAGGCAGCTCCTTGCTCAGGTCTATGTCCTTGAAGGCATGTTTGATATTGTCGTCAAGCGAGTGCTGCTCGGTACTGGCCCAACCGGACAGATCCACGAAACGAGCATTGATGCCATTCAATTGCAGAAGCTTGGCGGTGTTGTAGGCGCTGTGGATCTCGCCCAGGCTGGCCAGCATCTCGCGAATCGTCTGCACATAATCGCTCAAGGCAAAGTGGCCATGCTGGCAGAGACTGGAAACATCCTGCAGCACATGCTCGGCATCATCAAGGCGGCCCATGATGAAATCGTTGGCCTCTTTCAGGTGCTGTTCTTTGTGACCGGCAAACAGCTCGCTGTTAATCGCCAGAATATGTGAGCGCAGCGCCGCCATCGCTTCGCGCCAGCTTTGCTCTTCCTCAGAGTCGGAGAACAGCGCGAAAACCCCAGGCCGGCCCGTCTTTTTGTGCTCCAGCAGCATATTGGTGATGCCGGCATAGGCGGAAACGACGAATATGCGCTGATAGTAGTCCCCATGCAGCGCTGGATTCATGAAAATGTTCTTTTTGACGGCGTCAAACTGACTCATTGACGTACCGCCAATCTTTTCGACGGTGTGCTGGAGGTGATTGTCTGATGCTTGCGCGTCTGTCATTTCGTGTCCTGTAGTTTGGGTATGAATCGAACTGGGATCAGGCCCGGGATTGCCAGATTGGACACAATTATAGCGTAACGGGCAGGCAATTTCATGTTCACTGATGCCGGGGTGTCCACCGGGGCCTATTCGAGGACATGAAAATAGACGTATTGGGCATCTGGATCTTGTGGTACCGGGTAGTCAATCTCGGACAGCTTGATGCGGCTGAACAATTTTTTATAGCGCTCACACAGGGAGTTGAAAATGACTTCCTGAATGATCAGGATATTGTAGTGCGTCAAACCCATCTCACCAGCGTGTTGGCGTATGATATCCGAAATTATGGGATTCTTGCGCATTTCCTCGTAGCGATACGCCTGGACCAGCGCATCGCCAAACAGGTCATATGCGCGAATACCGCTGCTCTGGAACGTACCCTGCACGGAGTTGTATGCCAGTCCCATGGCGGCCTTGATAGGGTATCCGTAGGCAAATTTGTCTACCTCTGTATTAAATGCCCGGAACATGATCAATGCGGTTTCCACGGCATGATCGGCCAGCGTATCTTTCTCGTCAGTCAGGAAGGGGTAGCCGATGGCGCTGATGAAACCGTCCCCGGTTTCTTTCAGGCGAAATGCGCGCGATTGCAGTGGGTTGTGTTGATAGCCCATCATGCAAATCTGTGAAAATGCCCGAAAAATCTCCAGAAAAAAAGATTGTGTGCGTTCATGCTTGATTGCGCTGGAGCTCTGTACGTCAAAAACGTTAATGATGGCCTCGCTCTTGGCCACTGGCATGGTTTCCTCCAGCTGATCTCCGGCTTTGATTCTGGCCAGCTGGTGAGGGTACACCAATTTGGACAATTGTTTATACAAGTGTTGTCTGGTGTCCGCGTCAATCGACTTATAGTAGAAGCGGGTTTGTATGCGCCGGAAAAATATCCAGCTGACAATAATCCCGCCCAGGTAGCCCTGGACAAATTGCATCGCATTGATGGACAAATATTCCGCATTGACAAGATAGACCAGCACTGCGGCAAGCGCAGTGAAGACGGTATTACGGCCGAGCGTCACACTGAACGATGCGTGATAAGAGAAGGCCGTTGTCATCAGGATGACAAAGTTTATCTGCCCGGACAGTGCCAGAAAGGTATCGGACTGCTCTGCAGTGCTCATCTGTGGCGTAAATACATAGCTGAGCGATTGACAGAAACCGAACAGGATGCCCAGTAAAAAGATGTCCAGAACGGTGCGTGAATATTTATCCAGCCTGGTAAAGATCATGGACGCCCAGGGATAGGCGAAGATCAGCAGTATCGGGAATCCGTAGGCCAGCAAGGCCTTGTTGGCCAATGGGTTTTCAGCGTCCCTCAGGCTAAGCCAGGTAAATATGGACGAGGCGATTAACAGGAGAACGGCTGTTTTTCCTGGCCAGTTACGCAGGGCGCGCGAGGCATCATCGCGTAGCTCGTCTCGAAATTCATCAAGGTGTTCTTTGCAGTACGCCGAGTATTTATCAAAGTTCATATTATTATTGGTCGTCAGGGATCTGTGATAAAAGTAGTGGTCTGTGCTGTCGGCGTCATGGCATTGTGTGCCGGGCGCGCTGAGCCCGTTTCGTCGTCCGGCATACTACTGCCTTTGCGGCGGGTAACACGATTATACAGAATTACATCTGATCGGCAATTGCACACGACATAGGCTGAGTGTATAAAAGCGTTTGTATTATTTACTGACTGGTGGAGTCTTGCTGCATGCTTTCCTTATTCGTGTTCTGTTTTTACCTTCTTATCGTTATCAGTCTGTTGTGGGGAAGGCTGCGTTTTTTCAAAGTCAATGCCGGAACACCCCTTCTCGCGGCGCTGATGTACGACCTTGCAGTTGCCGCACAGATGATCCTCACGGCGTATCTCTTTATTAATGTGACGGATGTCACAAAACTTGATTTAGGGATTTGTCTGCTATTGTATCTGCTTTCCCTGGTGCTATTCTGGTGGGCAATTTTTACGGCAAAGTCACTCGATTTTGCTTTTAGTAATCATGTAGGGAGTATTGTGACAACAGGTCCTTTTGGCCTGTTCAGGCATCCATTCTATGTCTCGTATATTCTGGCCTGGACGGGGAGCACCTTGCTATTTAATTCTCCACTATTGTGGATAACACTGATTTATCTGATCGCCTTTTACACACTTTCTGCGCGGAAGGAAGAGGGGCTGATCCTGAAGAGCACGCAGGCCCAGCAGTACCAACACTACCAACAAAATGTAGGCATGTTCCTACCTAGGATAAAAAGATGGAAGCGATCAAGTTCAAGACCCTGACCAACGAGCAAGACATTGACATGTTCCTGAGCCGTTTCGAGAATTATGTAGGAGTAAAGCTTCCCTATGACTACGCACGGCGCAGTACTTTTGTTGCGGGCTATAAAGGTGGTGAAATGGTCGGTGGTTACATGCTTGTTACCAAGCCAGAGTTCAGGAGTCTGATGTTTGTGCCAGATTCCGTCCGTGCGGAGCATGATTTTTTCAAGAACGATAGTTACGATATGATGGAAATAAATGGAGTCTGGATGAGCGCTTCACTCAAAACTGCTGCTGAACAGTTCGGGATCTGGCTACGTCTTATTCTGGACGCATTCAAGTGCCGCAAGCAGTACGTGTTGTTAATGGCCAATCAGCGAAATCTTAATATTCGTCATGTCCATGCCATGACCGGCGCAAAGGATATCTATGAAGGTGAGCCAATGCTGATGGCGGGTGAGAAAAGTCACTCGTCTATACGGGTCAGTTACACCACAAGATGGTCGTTATTGTTGAATGTTCCACGTTACTGGTTTGAGTACAAGAATCGAGAACGTCGCTTTCATCGTCGCCTGAAACAGCGCGCCTACTCCAGGATCGCCACTAAAGCGTGAAAAAACGCTGAAGGCGGAGCGTGTTGTTGGTAGGCAGGCAAACCCGTCCGCACGGATGTGGGCAGGTTTGCTTGTGCCACGGCCAGACAATGACTATGATTGCCTGCAGACCAACGGTAACAGTGGCAGGGGGATATCGACTTGAATCAGGAAAAAGTTAAACGGTTATTAGAGGAGTTACGCACGGAGTTATCCAACACCGACTCGCTGGATGACGACACCCGGCAATTGGCCGAAAAAGTGGATAGAAATATCGACGGTTTGATTGAGGTTTCGCAGCCCAACAGCCCGGAGCTGGACGATGCGATAGCCCTGGAGGCCCGCTTTGCTGCAACGCATCCTGTTGCAGAGCGCATCATGCGGGAATTGATTGCGACGCTTAGCCGTATTGGCATTTGACCTTGGCTTTCAGGCGTTAGCGAATCTCACAACCAGTTGCTCCAGCATTATCCAGGGTGGTACCTGGTGCATGCCTTTAACAGCCAGATCGACCTGTCTCGCGTGATTCAGCAATTTCAGTGTCTTTGTTGGTTTTAGTCGACGCAGGGCGTTTTCGGTCACGGCCTGCCTGTTTTTCCATATCTGAGCGCTTTGGAACACTGCAGCCTGCGGCTCTCCGCGCTGTAAACGGTTGCTCACTTCGGTCAGTTGTCGGAGCTCTTTCGCAAGCATGGCGGTAATCATCAGGGCTTCTGAGCCTTCATCACGCATGCGTCTGAGGGTCTTGAGTGCGCGTTGTGTGTTGCCTGCCAGGCATGCATCGACCAAACCAAACACATTATAGCGTGCGTTGTCAGCGACGCTGCGAGCAATCCGTTCTGATGTAATATGCGCGTCTTTGCCAAACAAAAGACTGAGCTTCTCTATTTCCTGATCAGCTGCCAGCAGATTGCCTTCGATTCGGTCGGCGAGCAGCTGCACCGCGTCTGCATCGGCGCTAAGGCCTTGTTGCTGCATGCGTTGCAGTATCCAGCGCGGCAACCGGGTCGCATCTACAGGATAGATCTGGACGACAATCGATGCTGCTTCCAATTTCCGGAACCACTGGGTTTTAGCGCTGGCGGGCTCGATACGAGGGCCGATCAGCAGCAGCATATTGTCGGGTGATGGGGCGTCCAGGCAGCTTTGTAGGGTTTTGCGTGCGGTGTCATCAAGTTTGCTGCTTTTCAGGCGAATTTCTATAAGCTTCCTGTCGGAGAATAACGACAGACTGTTATTGGCGTTTACCAGTTCGCGCCAATCGAAACTGGCGTCTACGTCATGCAGCTCGCGCTCAGCGAACCCCTGGCCCCTGCAATGTCGGCGAACCAGATCGGCGGCATCACGCATCTGCAGCGGTTCGTCGCCGCTGAGCCATATCATGGCCGGTAACGATTTACTGAGTTGTGCATTTAACTGATCAGCGTAGATTTTCATATCAGCGTGTCATATTAGAGGTTAAGGGCCTGAAGTCGCCGCAGTATCTGGTCAGCTAAGGTGCGGCGCATAGCAACCAGTGCCAGGTTCCGGGCGCTGTTGCTGCCGCTGATATTAGCGGTGTCTTCGTAGAACGAGCCGCGTGTGGTGATAGTTTCCGGCCCGCCGATGAGCTCTCCATTCAGGTACAGTGTCGCATCGACGCTCAGGATCAGCTCGTACTGACCGCCCCCGGCACGGGTGTTGATAGTGATGGTGCGCTGCTCAAGTGTTTCCGGACTCAGTGCCAGTGCATAACCCTGATTGGCGACAGGCGGAGCCGGGACCGTGACATTGTTGGCTCTGAAGGCTTCGGCGAGCGACTCGGCCAGCGGATAATAGCCCGACGGCTGGATGATCGTCATCTCGTCAAACGTTAACGCAGCCTGATTGGTGCCTCGCAATGCGAAGCCGCAGGCGCTGATTGCCACTATCAGAAACCCGAAAAACGCAGGCCTCAGCGTGTTTATCAGCAGGGCGCCCATCAACTGACCACAATATTGATGAGCTTGCCGGGTATCACAATGATCTTGCTTACGGATTTGCCATCGGTGAACTTCTGTACATTGGTATCGGCCAGGGCGAGAGTTTCCAATGTTGTTGTGTCGGTGTCTTTGGCGACGTCGAGTTTGCCGCGCAGTTTGCCGTTCACTTGAATCACCAGCTGTATTTCATCCTGCACCATGGCGGTCTCGTCGATTGCTGGCCACGGGCAATCGATGATGGCCTCCTGATGGCCCAGATGCTGCCACAAAGCATGACAGAAGTGGGGCACAATCGGAGACAAGGTCAACAACACAATTTCCAAAGCTTCGTGCACGATACTCTTGTTCTGTGCGCATTGTTGCTCACTCGTATCCCCGGGCACGTCATCCTGGAACTTATTGATGGCATTGACGAGCTCCATGACGGCAGCAATGGCGGTATTGAAGGTTTGCCGGCGGCCAAAATCATCGGCGACTTTCTGCAGGGTGCTGTGGGTCTTGAATCGCAGCTGTTTCTGTTGCGCTGACAATAGTTGTGTGTCGATGCTTACGATATCGCTGGCGTCGTGCGCGGCCATGGTACGCCAGAGCTTGCGCAGAAATCGAGCGCTGCCCTCGACGCCGCTGTCGGACCACTCAAGAGATTGGTTGGGCGGCGCCGCGAACATGGTGAACAGGCGCACGGTGTCAGCGCCATATTGCTCAATCAGTGCAGCCGGTTCGACGGTGTTGCCCTTGGACTTGGACATCTTGGTGCCGTCTTTGAGCACCATGCCCTGAGTCAGCAGGCGCTTGAACGGTTCATCGGAACCGATCAGTCCTTCATCCCGCATCAGCTTGTGGAAGAATCGCGCGTACAACAGGTGCAGAATGGCATGCTCGATGCCACCAATGTACTGATCCACCGGTAACCAATAGTCGGCGCGCTGGTCCAGCATACCGGTTTTCAGATCGTGGCTGGTGAACCGGGCATAGTACCAGGATGATTCCATAAAGGTATCAAAGGTATCGGTCTCGCGTTCGGCGTCAGCGCCGCACGCCGGGCATTTAGTCTGGTAGAACTCGGGCATCTTTTTAATGGGTGATCCCGAGTCGGTAAAACTGACCTCTTCCGGCAGGATAACAGGCAGGTCGTGCTCTGGCACCGGCACCGCGCCACAGTGACTGCAGTTAATAATCGGAATCGGTGAGCCCCAGTAACGCTGCCGGGATACACCCCAGTCGCGCAGACGGAAGTTGATTCTCTTTTCGCCTTTGTCGCGCTCGCGTAACCAGCTCTCAATGCGCTCGAAAGCCTGCTCAGAGGCCAAACCATTAAACTGACCCGAATTGATCAGAATGCCTTTGTCAACGAAGGCTTTTTCGGTGATGTCGCAGGTCTCCTCGTCGCTGACCGGTTTGACGACCTGGCGAATGTCGAGGCCGTACTTTACGGCGAACTCATGGTCACGCTGGTCGTGGCCTGGCACTGCCATGACGGCGCCAGAGCCATAGGCCATCAACACAAAGTTGGCAACATAGACCGGCACGGTGTCGCCCGTAATCGGGTGTACCGCTTTGAAACCTGTGTCCATGCCCAGTTTTTCCATCGTCGCCATATCGGCCTCGGCCAATTTGATATGGCTTTGCTGCTCAACAAAATCGGCAATCGCCCTGTTGCTGGCGGCTGCCTCTGTTGCCAGCGGGTGCTGGGGCGCTACGGCGACATAGGTGACACCCATCAGGGTATCGGGGCGTGTGGTGTAAACGCTCAATTCTGCATCGCGGCCTGCAACATCAAACTTCAATTCGACGCCTACCGAGCGGCCAATCCAGTTGGCCTGCATGGTGCGCACTTCCTCAGGCCAGCCATCAAGCTTGTCGAGATCGTCCAGCAATTCCTGCGCGTAGGCGGTAATACGAATAAACCATTGCGGAATTTTGCGACGCTCGACGAGGGCTCCCGAACGCCAGCCACGGCCATCAACAACCTGCTCATTCGCCAGTACGGTCTGGTCAACCGGGTCCCAGTTCACTTCTGCCTCTTTTTTGTAAACCAGGCCTTTTGCAAACAGGCGGGTGAAGAACCATTGCTCCCAGCGATAGTAGTCCGGGTGGCAGGTGGCCAGTTCGCGACTCCAGTCGTAGGCGTAACCCAGCTGCTTGAGCTGTTTGCGCATGTAATCAATATTGCCCCAGGTCCAGGCAGCCGGGGCGGTTTTTCGCTGCATGGCTGCGTTTTCTGCGGGCAGGCCAAATGCGTCCCAACCCATGGGTTGCAACACATTTTTGCCCTGCATGCGCTGAAAACGGGCGATTACATCACCGATCAGGTAGTTGCGCACATGCCCCATGTGGAGGTGGCCGCTGGGGTAGGGGAACATCGACAGACAATAGAATTTCTCCTTGCTGCTGTCTTCAACGGCCTTGAAGGACTGATTGGCCTCCCAGTATTGCTGGGCCTGCGCCTCGACGTCCTGAGGCTGGTATTGCGTTTCGCTTGTTGTGGTCATGGATATTTTTCTGTCTCTGGTAGGTCTGCTGCAATATGTTTAACCGTCAACGCTGCCGCTGGCCGCCGGATCGTTGAGCAGGGTCAGTTTCAGCAGACGCACCTGTCTGCTATCGGCATTTAATACGGTAAACAAAAACCGGCCGATGGTAACGGTTTCGTCGCGCTCCGGGATGTGCCTCAGGTGCTGAAGCACCAGGCCGCCAACGGTGTCGGCCTCGTCGTCACTGAAGTCGGTGGCGAAGTGTTCGTTGAATTCCTCGATGGGTGTCAGTGCTTTGACGATATACTGATTGTCATCGAATTTCTTGATGTAACTCTCGTCATCGACATCATACTCGTCATCAATTTCACCTACAATCTGCTCAAGAATGTCCTCGATGGTCACCAGGCCGT
>Ga0136557_1000413_pt1 | contig 32956 bp, 28 predicted proteins | sample AntRauTorckE6832_FD_104796 | JGI IMG/M metagenome (GOLD analysis project Ga0136557, IMG submission 104796) | Saline lake microbial communities from Rauer Islands, Antarctica - Metagenome Torckler E6 #832 | ecosystem: Environmental > Aquatic > Non-marine Saline and Alkaline > Saline | place...
GACTTTTTAAATAAAGAATTAAACATGAATTCCTCCATTTGAAACTTAGATTAATGGAGGAGGTTAACTTGCGTAACTGTGCGGTAAACAGGTTTCCCTACGCCGGTATTATCCGGTTCAGGTTATCAGGGTGTAATCTCAGCCCGCTATGCAAGCACCCCCAACCTTGGTTGTGAGTTGCTAAGATAAGGGGAAAGAAATTGAACATCCAACATTGTATAAAGAACTTTTTCACTTGGTACTAAACTCATCTTCCTTACGGTCTTTTTTCTAAGGCCGAAAATGAAATATCTTTAATTCCGACCGGTTCGGGCACTTCGTTTGCTGATACTGAACGAGCTGTTTTTAAGCAGATCGCCATAGCCATCTTCGTCCAGATCCGGGTCTATCTGAACATCAAAATGCCAGGCTCCTCCTGTAAACAGAACCGTTACCGTTCCTTCTTTCGGGAGGCCTTCTCCACCAGTTGGTGAACTTATTTTATAGGTCCACTGATACACCTCACTTGGTGCCGAAACTTCCTCTTCGGGAGTTTCCTGGTCTGTGTTTTCCGGTGAGCAATTCTCACTGCCTCCGGTAGTTCGGGTCCACACACCCGGCCCACATGGGTCATCCATTTGTTGTTTACCAGTTCTAGCACTGCGTTTACTGATACTGTAGGTTGCGGACTCGATAGCATCCATCAGACCATCGTCATCCGAATCGGGGTCACCATTGAAATTAAACTCACTGAGTTGTGATTCTTCTAAAGGAATTATATCTCCATCATCCGTCACTCCCATAATTATTACTTTTGTTTGCGAAGGGGCCATCTGCATTCCTGGCTTTGCATTGCTGTTACTGCTATCAGCTCTGGAATCAGGGGATTCAGAGTCCATCTTTGAAATAGCATCTAATACTCTCGATCTCATATCATTTATCTCTAACTCAAAATGAAACCCTTCTGCATCCCCGTCCATGCCCCCTCCATTTCCGGAAGCCATTTCTTCCGACTCATACATCGGATTTGCCTGCATATTGCCACCCTCTTCATGAATAGGATTCTGACTCCGGCCTGTTCGAGCACTCCTCTTGCTGATGCTAAACGAAGCACTCTTCATCATTTCAGGTAAATCAACAGTTATAGTTCCACCAGAATCTCCTCCATCATCAAGGCGATGAACCATTGAATCTATCAAATTGCCAAATTGCGATTGTGTTTTAGTTTTTTCACCAGGACATTCTCTCAATTCGTTATTTCCCCAACAATATACATTTTCTTTGCTACCATCCACATGAAGATAAATACCATCTTCTACTCGATGAATATATGAATCTATCAAATCGGCAAATTCCTCTTGTGTTAAATTTTCTTCACTATGACAGACTCGTAGCTCATTATTACCCCAACGGTAAAGGCTTTCATCCTCAGCTATTTGTGAATCGCCATCATATTGAGGTGCAGCCGGTTTATCTCCTGTCTCAAAAAAAGTTTTAAGCACCTGATCTGGAACCACTGAAAGTGACACACAATGCGAACTGGGTTGCATATCATATCTCTGCACAGGTGCCGGATCGTTATTATCGGAATCCCCATCATTTGCCTCACCTTCATAAAGAGGGTTTTCTCCACTACTTTCTTCACTCTGATATAATGGATTCTCTCCATATTGCATTTCCAGTCCAAGTGCTTTTTTCCCTTTGGCAGTAATCCCTCCCAATGTTATGATGGTGCCCGTTGGGTTTGCAAGTTTAGCCAACCTATGTGCTTCCCGAAACTTGTCATCATCTATATCTGAAGAGATCAGGTGATCCGTCTTCCCGCATAAACGCGAATCACTATTTTCACAGGATGCATTGTTATCAGACTCCGTTGTCCTGCTTGTTGAATTTGTAAATCCATCCAGTGCTTTCTTGGAATCAGCCTTTGAGAAACCAAACTTGATCTTGAGGCCCACAGTAGTAAACAAATTAGTTTTTGGGGGTTGAGCCGATCGCTGAACTTCAGGTGCCATTTCAAACTGCATATACATCTCTTGTGCATTGGGAACGACTCGCACTTCGGAGAGATCTCGTTGCGTATAGGTGAATTCATTTTTAGAAAACCTGTGCTGAAAACCGGTGGTTAGGTTGATAGCAAAACGATCGCTTCCACCGGGACTGAATTGCATCTGAAATTCCGGTCGTATGGCGGCGGACCATTTGCTGTAATCGTCACCTGCTTCATGCCCTGAAAGCTGAAGCTGCAGATCCCCGGCCGAGCCATCCGGGTCATTAAAATCAATGGAAACTGAGGGTGGTGAATTATAAGAAAGTGACAGATCCAGGCTACTGCGGAAGGTCACCGGCAAACGGCTGCTAAATTCAAAACGGGGACCTACACTGAAAAAGAAGGAGCTCCATTTCTCATCAGAACCGGAGACTGACGTATATTCTTCAAAACCAGTCGTGTACTGTTGGGCATCAAAAGCCGGATCATAGGAAAGTAATCCTGCATTCAGACCCATTCCAAACCGACCCGGCATGTAACTAAACCCTATTTCAGGTTGAAAAGAGGTGTTCACATCAGGATCACCGATCAATCCGCCACCAAAATTAAGGTCCAAATTAAAGGGATAGGGATTTTGCTGGGCATGGATCTGGAGCGTCGATAAACTTAAAAGCATCAGAAATATAAAACTAAAACATACTCGTAATACATAGTTTGGAAACTGAACAGACTTTTTCATAGGTCAATATTTGATTAGCAGGACCCCGCAGTCCCATTTAGGTGACGACTACTTATTTCTAATAACACCAATTAATACTTTTCGAGGGTAAAATTCAATAAATCTATTCAGCTTAATGGTTTGGAGTGATATTGTTCAATCCCGGGATGATATCATTTGCACCTAATCTCCGATGTTCTTAGAATCAGATATGGATCTAAATGGAGTACATAATGACCCGGACTCAAACCGAAAACTCACCATTTTCGTGGATATTGACGGGGTCCTGAATACGGAGGCTCATTTGAGGAGGCAGGTCAGACAGAAAGGGCGGTCAACCATCAGAAACTGGTGCCCGACAGCCATGGCGCATCTCAAACTGGTGGTGGAATATTACAATGGACAGATCGTTGTGAGCTCCACCTGGCGATACGACCATTCCCTCCGGCAGTTGAAATCTCTGTTCGAAGACAACGGGTTGCCCGGAAAATATGTGGTTGATGTCACCCCTTCGTTGATATACGAAAACTCCGGTAAGGTAACCCGTGGGGATGAGATCCGTCGCTGGATCCACGACAACCTGGATTCGGAAGAATTTCCAAGATATGTCATACTCGATGATATGGACGAAGGGCTCAGCCCCTTCGGCGAACGCTTTATCCACTGCGATCCCAAGGTTGGCTTTGCTGATAAGGAGAAAGTGAAACAAATAGCGAAGTTGGTTTAGGAAGGTCTTATCTGCTTCTTTCATTTTGAACCATGATTTTTAGGATTATTGGAATTAACATGATTCCATGTAGTCTCTCCATTTTCAAAATCGCAAATCGGTCCATCGAACATCGTCCATCGCATTTCAGATTTTCCTTTGGAATCCATACTCATCTCCCACGCAGAATCCTCATTTGCAAAAGCCGGTCATTTTCCGTCAATTCCTGTAGCTGAAATCAGAAATAAATATCGGTATGAGCATGAAAAAAGCAGGAATACTATTGTTGATGTTGTCGCTGTGTGGGTGGAGCCAAACGCTTTGGGCACAGGATGCGGAAGACGAATCAAAAACGGATTACACCGAAGCCATAACCCTGGTGGAAGTGTGGCTGGATGCCATGCAGAAGTATGATGAGCTGCCCGGAATCAGCGCCATTGCATTGGAGGATCAGGAAGTGATCTGGAAAGGTGCCTTCGGAGAAGCAAATCCGGAAGAAGGGCTAAGCATGGAGACCAATACCATCTGCAGTGTTTGCTCTATTTCAAAATTGTTTACTTCGGTGGCTATCATGAATCTGTATGAAGACGAAAAGCTGAGGCTGGACGACGAGATACAGGATATCTTACCTGAGTTCGACCTGGAGCAGCAATTCGAACTCAGCGGTCCGATCACGATCCGCAACTTGCTTACTCACTCCTCGGGACTGCCCCGGGAAAATGCCTTTTCACACTGGACCGATCCCAGCCTCGAATTTCCAACCAAAGAGGCGATCCTGGAATCCCTTGAACAGCAGGAAACCCTTTACCCTTCCTCCACCTACTTTCAGTATAGTAACCTGGCCATGACTCTACTCGGTTTTGTGGTGGAAGAGATCACCGGAGAGAGCTATGAGAAATACATCGAGAAGCATATACTGACGCCCCTTCAGCTTGAAGATACCCGCCCCGATATGCCGGAGGAACTTTGGGGAGATCAACTTGCCGTAGGATATTCTTTTGAAACCATGGAAGGTGAGCAGTTGAAAGTTGATATGTTTAAGCCCAATGGAGTGACTCCTGCAGCCGGATTCAGTTCCACAGTAGAAGACCTCGCTGATTTTGCCGCCTGGCAATTCCGTTTGTATGAGGCTGAAGAGGAAGAGATCCTGAAGCCTTCCACCATCAGGAACATGCATAACATCCACTGGATGGACAGCGATTTTGGCACGAGCTGGGGACTTGGTTTTTCTGTATATAAAGGGCCCGATGGCAAGAAATGGGTGGGACATGGCGGACATTGTCCCGGCTACAAAACTACGCTGGCTATGATCCCTGAAACGAAGATAGCCTACTCAGTAATGGTTAACAGCAGTAACGCCAATGCCGGAAAATACTCCAGAGGCATGCATGCTATTTTTTCCAAAGCCGGTGAGATAGAACCGGAAGAAGATGAAGCGCTGGCGGCTGAGCTTAAAGAATATGCCGGCTACTATCAGGGAGAGGTCATGAACTCCATTAGTTACGTAGGTACCTGGGGCGACAAATTGGTAATGCTGGGCGTGCCCGCAGATGACCCCGGGAATTTTAGTACCTACCACCGCGTCGAGAAAGATCATTTTGTCCGCATCCGCGATAATGGAGAAGATGGGGAGAACGTCTATTTCATCCGGAATGAGGAAGGGGAAGTGGTGCAGCGGAAATATTTTAATAATTATCTATCCAGCAAGATCGAGGTGGATTAAGGTTTTTCAGGCTTTACTTCACGATCACTGCGTTGAAGAATATTTAGGTTTATAGATCACCTAGTTGATTTTCGAAGCATGATAAAATTATTTATAAAACATTGATAACATAGTTGTTTGTAAACAAAAAAAATTCTTTCTTCGGGGCAAAAAAATTATAGATGGCTGAGTTTCTGACTACAAAAGGTACAGCGAGTGAAATCGAAAAAATTATAAGGAAAGCAAAAAAAGAAATTTTTTTAGTTTCACCTTACTTACAAATAAACAAAACATTTACTGAAAGATTAAAAGAAGCTTCTGATAAAAATATTCCAATAACGATTATTTATGGTAAAGATGAGTTAAAACAAAGAGAGCGAAATTCACTTTATAAACTCAAAACCTTAAAACTTTACTTTTATGAAAACCTCCATGCAAAATGTTATTACAATGAAGACAAGCTTATAATAACATCTATGAACATGTATGCCTTTTCAGAAGAAAATAATAGAGAAATGGGTGTTTTGATTGGAAGAGAGAAGGATCATAACTTATTTGAAGAGGCAGTAGATGAAGTTGAATCAATACTGAACTCGGCAGATCAGGATTATATAGGTGATTTTTTTGAAAAAAATAGCCCTGCTACAAATTCTACTGATAAACCAAGAGGTTTAGGGTTTTGCATTAGATGTGAAAAAAGAATCGATTATAATTTAGATAAGCCATACTGTATTGATTGTTTTTATACCTGGCGAGAGTTTGAAAATATTAATTATCAGGAAAGTGTCTGCCATAACTGTGGAGAATATAATTCATCAACAATGGCTAAACCCGAATGCTGGAATTGCTTTAGCAAAAATTAATTGCCTAATTATAAAAGAGCATTAAATATATATTGAAATGACTTTTAAAAGATGGATTAAAATTATAGGGCTTACAGAAGGAACAGCTATAAATTATTCAGGAGCTGTATTTGGTTCTATTTCGAAATGGGCAAAAGAGGCCGGATTGATAGATTCTTCTTTAATGGAAATTTCCGATCCAACAGAGTTTGAAAAACTATCAGAAAGAATTCAAAGTCTTTCCATTTTTCAAGAGCGAAATGCAAAAGGCAATAAAATGTACAGCAATGCTCTGAATAAATATTCCGAGTATTTGAAAGAAGCTTCAAACGAATTAGAACAAGACCTTGAGAATATTATTACGGATAACTCTTACGCTGAGACGGATAAAGTGGCTCTTGTTAAATCCCGTATCGGGCAAGGCGTATTTAGGGAGAATCTGCTTTCATATTGGAAAGGTTGTGCGGTAACCGGTTATAAAACACAGTCTATGCTGATAGCCTCTCATATCAAACCGTGGAGAGATTCAAATAATCAAGAAAGACTGGATAAATTTAACGGCTTGTTGCTTACCCCGAATTTGGATAAGGCTTTCGATACAGGGTTTATTTCATTCGATGGGAATGGAAAAATATTAATCTCCGAAGTTCTTAAAAGTCCAAAAACTTTGGGAATTGAGGACGGCATGAAGATAAGACTTGAAAAGTCACATCAGCAGTATTTGGAGTATCACCGCGATGCGGTTTTTTTCAATCTTTGAATTAAGATTCTTCCTGGATTTCTTGAGCCAACTTATATAAACGATCAGGTCGATCTCCTTTCTTTAAAATTTCACACCCCCATACCGTAAGTACATTCCATCTTTTTTCTTCAAGCTCCTCTCGGTTTCTACGATCTCTATTTTTATTCCCACTAATTTTGTTTTCCCAGAATTCCCTTCTGGTATCCGGTAGACTTCCTTTTTTGCAATCATGGCCGTGCCAAAAGCAGCCGTGGACAAATACTACGGTGTTATATTTGGGAAGAACAATGTCCGGTGTACCAGGATAACGTTTGTCATTTTTTAGATAGCGAAAGCCTTTGGAGAAAAGGTATTTACGAACAATTTTTTCCGGCTTGGTTTCCTTCCCGGAAATATTAGACATAATTTCACTTCGCTTTGATTTGGAAAATATATCAGCCATTCTTCGTTAGGGCATTTATCAAAGATTCAACGATTTGATTTTTTGCTTCAGTAGGGAAAAGTTGGCTATTAATATTCTTATCTACTTTGCTTAATGATTCTTTTAACGTTGAAATTTTTGGCTTCTTTCCAGTATCATTTCTGGATGCATTCTGGATTAAAGGGATAAAATTATCATGAAAAGCTTTTATCATTTCAGGAAATTGATCTATTAAGACCATTGTCATTCTATTTAGAAAACACACTAAGTAGAATAATTCTTCTTGGTTTTGCGGACAATTATAATGACTCATCGTATAGAGACTAACATCACCGTTTTTCTCTCTGAAACTATGTGCGATTACTTCATTTCTAAATTTTCTGAGGTCCTTCCATTTTTTAATAGCCCTCCCAGCCGGTGCAACGATTCTCTTAACTTCTAAAACCTTCTTAGAATAACGCTCTTCGGTTTTTACCCCCAAGACTGTATCCCACTCTTCTAAAAACGAACAACTGTGGAGAATAACTTGAAACCATAATGACTCTGTTATAGCATGATCAATATAATCGTCACATTTTGGTAACTTTTCTTTGTTCTTATTCAATTCAAGTTTATCACCCTGAACAAACCTTGAATAATATGTAAGAGCATCAAAGTTCTGCTCCATAGAAATATAAAGAGAGAAGAGGTTTTCTATTGAACTTTGTAGAGTTAGTCTGTTGCTCAAATTTAATTTGGATCGGTAAACTAAAGATGCTGATCTATATGATCTTTAATATTCATTGACTGGATATAACTGAACCGTGGAGGAAGTGCATTCCCAATTAATAATGCCAAAGAAGATTTCGGGATATCAGTTGGGAATCTATAATTCTCTGGAAATGATTGCAATAAAGCCGCCTCCCGCGGAGTAATAACTCGATCTTGTTCGGGGTGTAAGAAGCGTCCTTTTGAGGGGTTTAAACAACCGCCGGTTATTGTGGTAGAATAATCATCCCATCTTAGTCTTCCGTATACGTCATTGAACCCAATATTTTTTTTACTATGGCAGTCGAGTAAATATTCTTTTGGTAAGTCTTTTCTACTACCACCGTCTTTAGGTGTTAGTCTTATTCTTTCCATCACTTTCTCTGTGTGGTTTGCTACTATTTTTTGTAAAGGATCATTCGCCTCATCCGGTGGTGGTAGATGTTCAATTTCACTTCTAACAGTTCTTTTTTCTTTAGTACCAAGAGCAATTTCCAGATTCCCCAAAAGTGAACCTACCATGATTAATCGTTTGCGATTCTGAGGAACACCATAGTCTTTAACATTTACTACATCTACTTTTGGGTTGTATCCCAGCTTATGAAGCCTTTTGACAATATCTTTAAATAGGTAGTAATCTTTTAAGCCGGGTACATTTTCCATCATAATGGTTAGAGGTTTCAGCTCACTTACCATTTTAAAATACTCTTCAACTAGGCTGTTTCTTTCATCTCGAACACTTGCTTTCCGATTGAGTTTTCTGATGGCAGAAAAGCCTTGACAAGGAGGGCAGCCAGCAAGTAAATGAAGAGGTTGGTTCCCAAGTAATTCTTGGACTTCGGTTACTTCAATTTTCCTAATGTCCTTTTGAATCACTTTGGTTTCGGGAAAGTTTAATTCATAGCCTTTTACTGCATCGGGCTCCAACTCAACAGCAATCTTTGTTTTAAAACCAGCATCATGCATGCCTGATGTAAGGCCACCAACTCCAGAGAATAAATCTGCGGAAAAATATTTATTAGTCATGACGATCTAAATTAACTAAACCTTTAATCCTTGGGTCATCTGGCGCTTTCATTTTGAGAATTTGTAAATAAGTTTTATATCTACCTTGTACACTTTCAAATAAAGCATTCCATGTTATTGTATCTAAGGTGTCACTGAATTTATTAATAGTCTCACTTAAAGATACATCACCATCTCTTTTATCTGCTATCAAAATACCAAATACATTTTTTGAATGATAAATTGATTTTGTTCCTTTAGAAGAAATAGCTGCACGTATTCTAGTTACATATCTATTCAATCTCATTACATGATCATAATCAATCGGTTTACCAGGCTTCATCAATTCTAGAATTACAATTTGCCAATCGTTAGTCATACATAGCAAGTCAAAACGTCTATTTTCTCTTTTATCATGAGCTTTATATTCCTTATTAACTTCAAAAAGTTCATCTTCTATCCATTTATCTACTCCCTTCTCATGACTAAATTCACCCGGTGTAAGGTGTTCATATTCTTGGCCAAGTAACCAAGGATATTTTTTTATAAAGTCTTGCATATCCAATTTGTCTTTACTGTTTTTTTCTGGTAATCGGTTCTTGATATGTTTATCAAACTGCTCGATTATTTCTATCTTTCCAAAAATTACTTCAGCTGTTGATACTGCACTGATAATATCCCACTCTTGAATTACATTAATAAGATCAGGTAATGAATTCTCATCAGTTTCATTAATTCTTTTAATCACTTTTTTTACACTTTCTCTTTCTACGCCCTGTATCATAGAATTGGCGATAACTTTGAAGTCATCTACATCTATACGTTCAATAATCGCAATTTTGTCTAATGCAGAAGTTATATCTGCTTTTTCTTGTTTTGCAAGTCTGTTTATTCTTTCATTAAATTCAGAGTATTGTTTTGTAAAACGATCCTTTTTCTTTTTGTCACGTCTTTTTTTCCAATCTCTACAAAGTTCTTTTATTTTTTTTTGTCCCCATTCTTCTAATATCTGTGGTTTATCAAATTGCCAGTTGACAGTTTGTCGATCTGTTGCAATATAATCGTCTTCTTCATCAAGTAAATCAGCTCTAACTTGTCCAGTTAAATACTCAAGTCCAACTTGGCCATTGATTCCTCCACTTAAATTAAAAAAAAACGGAGCAAATTGAGCTACTCTTCCACGAGCAAATACTGAAATTCCTCTAAGTTCTGGTTCGTTTATTGGATTTTTCGTGAAACCAAACCAATATTCAATTTCTCCAAGGCCTTTAATATTTACTTTTTCCCAGCCTTTTGATGGTTCTCTATGCTCGAATTCCAGATCATCTTTCTTTAATTCATCACCATTAACTAAAATTTTCATTTTATCTGATGCTAGCGCAAATCGTCTAGCCATACTTTTTATGAAACTTTCTTTATTAATGGATCTCGAAAGTTTTAAATCTTTATATGTAACAGTTACCCCACTCGGATCTTTCGTTCTTATTTTTTTATCTGGCTTAAACTCAAATCCATCTAGTTCTTCTTTGCTTCTTAATTCATCATAATTGAGGGTAAACTCAACCATTTCACCATTCTTTACTGAACGCAGCACTATATTTTCAGCGATACCAAAACCAGCTAGTTTCCCGATACCCTTTCTTCCCATAACAGGCCTACCACCCGGGGTCGTTTCCCCTCTACTTTTACGCCTTTCATAACCTACATTTAAATAGAAATCATTGAGTTCTTGGAAAGTCATGCCGACACCAAAATCTCTTACAATAATTTTAGACTTTTTATTTAGTTTTTGTGGAATTTCGACTTCCACTTTTTTAGTATCGGCATCCCATGCATTAGCTATCAATTCTGCAACTGCAGGAACTGGGCCACCATACATTTCTTGTCCTAGTAGGTCTATAAACCTTCCTGCAAATTTAATTTTAAGTTTTTCTGACATATTCCCTCATTCTATTTATTTAAATTCTGATTAAAGAACCAATACAATCCATGTGATAATATTATAAAGTAATAAATGTTAAGGGTCATATTATTACTACGGTTTCCGGTTCGTGTACGTCTGCCATTTCAATAATCCCCCATCCCCGGAATCACATTCCTGATCCCACCTCTCGGATTTTCTACATCTCCTTTGTATCTAGGAATTACATGAATGTGAGTATGGAAGACGGTTTGTCCTGCAGCTTCATTCATGTTGAAGCCGATGTTAAATCCGTCAGGATTGTATTTCTTTGTTAGGATATCTTTGACCCGCTCTATCAGGATCCAACAGGCGGTTTTTTCTTTCTCACTCATTTCAAAAAAATGCGGTGTTTTCCGTTTTGGGATCACGAGTGCGTGGCCTTTGCTTACAGGATATTTGTCGTAGATGCTATACGCCGTGGCTAGCTCTGAAATAAGTTCAGTTTCCAAAGAAGGATTCTCAAAAATTCCGTCTTTGCCGTTATCAATTTGATTGAAATGCCGGTATTCATAAATCTCACAAAAATCATTCTTGAAAAAGGATTGGTAGGGCAACTTCACATTGCACTGGTAAGTCGGAACTTTGTGAACATAATGTTTTCGATATCCTGTTTTTTTCAAATCCCGTCGGACCTTAAAAAATGCTTTTCCAGTTGGTTTCAATAATTCACTGACTAACATCAACACTTCCGCTTGTTCTTCAGGAAGCAGAACATTCAGCACATATTGACAGAGAATCGTATCAAATTTTTGATCGGGATAATCAGGGGCATGATGAGGATCGAATGGCGTGCAATTTATATTTTTTGAGTTCAGAAACTCCACATCTTTCCCAAAGCCGGAACCGAAATCCAATACATCACCTTCGATCACTCCCATATTGAAAAGCTTGCGGGTGGGATACGAGACTTTGTCCCGTTCTTTTGCAGTGAGATGTGAATTCGGGTTTCCTTTCATGTCCAATGAAATTCTTCAAAACCACGAGTTTCTATTAAATACCGGCTCTTCTCTTTTAGTGAGTCAAAGGCAAGGTTCTCCCAGTTATGCTGTTCAAAATCCTGTCGGGTTACAAGATTCACATTCATTTCTTTTTCAAAGCCAGCTTTCTCTACGTCCCGAATGATTTGCCAGTAGGAAATGATCTGTTCTTTCCGTTTATCTAATAATTCAAGCGAAGGAATTTTATCGCGCTTGCTGTTATTCACCTTAGCCTTGGCTGGTAACAAATTCCACAAGTCATTATTTCGCCAAACAGAAAATGGAAGGATATGATCAATATTCAGATCATTGGTAATACTGCTGCCCGACCAAACGCATTCCAATCCTCCATTTTTCTTATTCAATTTCTTGAAGATCTTTTCGGACAAAAGCACATTTCTTGCTTCCTGTGGAGACTTAAGCATAGTTTCCAATACCTGATTCATATTCAAGCTCTTGTCTTTATCCACGGTAAACTCAGCCCAATTGATAAGAATAGAATGCATTCCGGTAATAAAACTCCCCATCAATTCCATCACACTGAAATAATCATGAGGGATTGAAAACTCAGTAAAGTTTTCAATCAAATAGTTCACATCCATTTTATCGGGTTGCCGCAACTGGATGTTGGTTTCTTCGCGTTTATAGATACTGTACTCTGAATTATTTACAGACTTCCCAATATATCGCATGGGCTGATCTTTGATGGTATCCCTGAGTTTCTTGCAAAGCTGAAATACCGTGTCTTCAATTTCATCAGGAAGATTCCCTCTTACGAGTTCAGAATAAAAGACAGATAGTCCACCTCTTAATTTATAGAAATCGGTTATATCCTTAAATAATGAGCGGAATGAAAGTGTAAATGAATCGAGATTGTCACCATTTCTCTGAGGAAACTCTTTTTCAATGATTGGGTAGTAGTATTCCAGCCACTTCAGAATTAACAATCCAACCGGAAGAACTACACGGTTATTAACGATTTTTTGATAGGGAGACTTCTCTTGAATGACTTCTATAGTAGCACGAAGCAAAGCAAACTTATAGGTTGTGTCTTTACTATCCCGCTCAATGATCTGATTTATATTTTTTAGTACCTCGTATTCCATCACCCCAAAAGTAAACTTTCCTGAGGATAAAGCAAGGGTAATCAAATTATTAGGGGAGAAAAGGAGAAGCGGCGAAAATCGGCTCAACCCTAAAAAGAAAGGCATAAAAATAGCCCGACCGGATTGCTTCCGTGGGCTTGTTTTTTGAATAACTGCCTTCAATATACGGCGGGATCGGGGCCTCGACCAAATTTGATTTGTAATGTATAAGTAATGGTAGTCTTTAGAAACTTTAGGATTGATAATGGTTGTTAAACGTTGGTTTTAGTTTAGTGACGGTGGACGGGAGACGAGGGACCGAGGGGGGTTTTGAGTGGGTTTTTGGGTGATTTTGGGTGTATAGACCGAAGACGGAGGACGGTGGACCGAAGTGGGGATTGCGGGATCTGGTTTTGAAAATTGTATTCTTGTTTAGGGAATGCCCGTCGGCTGGCGGTCGGCTATGAAGGATACCCCCCGAGCCTGTCATCCTGAATGGAGCGCATGCGAAGTGAAGGATCTCCCTGAAGAGGGCTTTTTGCTATGAAAGGGAGATCGCCGCGTCGGTGGGCAACGTGCTATGAATAGGTGAGATTTTTCAGACGGGGGACGGGGGACGGAGGACCGTGGGATCCGATTCTTTTAAGGGTCTATTCTAATGCTGGCGTGGGAAGTATAATGTACAGGTGGTGCCCTCGCCTTCCGCGCTTTCGATGTCAAAGGTGCCATCATGTTGAGTGAGGGTGCGAAGAGCTTCTTTTAGCCCGATGCCAAATCCCTCTTCCTGCCTTGTTCCTTTTGTACTGTGGCTGTGTTCGAATGCGGTAATAACCTCTATCTGCTTTTCACTCATCCCAACGCCTTCGTCCGAGACCGTTACTTTATATCGATCCCGGTTTTTATCTTCATAGCCAATATGTACGGATACCGTATCGTCCTTCGAGGAAAACTTGATCGAATTTGAGATCATATTCCCAATAATATTAATGAGGTCACCGGAAGATAGGGTTGTGATGTGCTCATCGGTATCCAGTTCAGCAGAGATGGTGAGCTTCACCTTTTTGTTTTTGGCTTGAAGTTCATAAAGAGAACGTAATTTTTTCTTCAGCGTTGAAGCTGTAATAAAATTTGATTCTTCCTCGTCACTTATAGCCTTTTCAAGATTTTTGGTCACATAATTGATGAGGTTTTTGCCCGACTGCTTTGCCATCTCTAAAACAGATCTGAACTTTGGGTCGATCTCATCGTTGTCGATCATAGACAAACCACCAATGATCCCTGAGATCGGCGTTTTCAAGTCATGGATAACCTTACGAAGTGTTGATTGCTGCTGCTGAATTTTTTTATTCCGGCTTACCAACTCATTTTTTGATACAAGGTGTCGGGTAACTTGCTCAGCAATGAGCTTAACGATCTCTTTCTTCTTTTCACCCAGCTGTAATTTGTCATCGTGAATAATACAGACCGTCCCTATAGCAACTTCATTATTCGTGATAAGCGGAGCACCGTAGTAGTAACGAATATGCTCCTCTCCGGTAACCGAATCGTGGTCTTTAACCCGGTCGTCTTTGGTCATGTCAGGAATTTCAAGCGCGGCTTCTTTTTGTAATGTGTAGGTGCAAAAGGTGTTATCCTTTGGAAGGGGTGGGAATAGCGCGCCATCTGAAGCTATGGTATACTGGGTTGAACCATCAAAGATGTTTATCTGAGAGAACTTCGCCCCTGTTATTAATGTCAGGAGTCGTGACAATGAATTAAGTACTTCATCTTGCTCGGTAACATCTAAAGTGAGATTATTTAATTCACGTACTCGCTCTGATGCTTGTTGAAAGTTTTTGTCCGTTGTTTTATTGGTCATTGCTTAATTTAGTAAAAATTCTGCGACTAAAGTTATTTGCGGGTTCGGAGCCTTGTTTATCTCTGGTGTCGATAATGGAACTCTATCCCAAGTTACTTGAAAAGTAACGCCCATCCGCAGGATGGCTATGTAAGCACCCTCCCGACCTGTCATCCTGAACGAAGCGTATGCGGAGTGAAGGATCTCCTTGAAGAAGGCTTGTTGTTATTTAAACGAGATCGCCGCGTCGGTGGTAGAGTACATCGAGTTTCGGCAGTGGCGCCTCCTCGCCAAGGTGGGTTTTAGTAGAGAGTGCCATTCGCCAACCGGCCGCTGGCTATTGGTTATACCCACAACCACTGTCATCCTGAACGAAGCGTATGCGGAGTGAAGGATCTCCTTGATGAGGGCGTTGCCATGAATGGGAGATCCTTCAGTCGTTCGTTTCGCTCTCTTCTTCAGGATGACATTGCCTTTGGTCGCGTCTCTTGCGCCACTGGCGTGGCAGATGCCGGTGGCCGTCATTTTTGAAATAATTTTGTAAGGAATGCTGTTTTCATTGCTCTAACTGTGTATGAAAAGCTATTTCACCTATATCACGACGAACAGGAAGCAAGGCGTGCTTTACACCGGGATGACAAATAACATCATTATCCGTTCAGAGCAGCACAAAAATAAAGTTTTTAAAGGATTCAGCAGTAAATACAATGCTCATAAGCTGATCTGGTTCGAAGAGTTTGAATGGGTATGGGATGCCATCGCTCTTGAAAAAGAGATCAAAGGCTGGAGAAGAGAAAAAAAGATCCAACTCATCGAATCCCTAAATCCCGAATGGGAAGACCTCTATCCCAGGTTACTTGAAAAGTAATGCCCATCCGCAGGATGGCTATGGTTGCCTGCACGACCATTGTCATCCTGAGTGGAGCGCATGCGGAACGAAGAATCTCCCTGAGGAAGGCTTGTTGCTATGAATGGGAGATCGCCGCGTCGGTGGCAGAGTACATCGAGTTTCGGCAGTGGCGCCTCCTCGCGAAGATGGGTTTTAGTAGAGAGTGCCAACCGGCCGACGGCTATGGTTCTCCCCACCACCACTGTCATCCTGAACGAAGCGCATGCGGAGTGAAGGATCTCCCTGAAGAAGGCTTGTTGCTATGAATGGGAGATCCTTCAGTCGTTCGCTTCGCTCTCTTCTTCAGGATGACAGGGTTCTTGGTCGCGTCTCTTGCGCCACGGGCGTGGCGGATGATGGTGCCCATCATTTTTGAAGAATAAACCTTCTAAAACTGTATCTTGCCATTCATCGAAAACCAACGCTGATACTGTTATGAAATTTAAGTTTTCCGCATTTCCACTTTTTGCCTCGTTATTAATATTCGGTTCTTGTACCCCGAATCAACAAACCACTGAAACCACCACGGATATCTCTGCGCTGGATGTGCAGACCCACATCAGCTTTTTGGCAAGTGATGAGATGATGGGACGTGAAACCGGTACGGCAGAGGAGGCTAAAGCGGCAAATTATATCGCGGATCTTTTTCAGGATTATGGCCTTGACCCGGCCGGCGGAGAGCAGACCTACTTTCAGGAATTCACCGTGAATATGTCAATGATGGAAAATCCGCATGAGAGTGATTCGGATTCTGCCAGTGATAAAAGGCTGTCTAGAAATGTAGCGGCACTGTTACCGGGGACCGGAGATTCAGAGGAACTGATCATCATCGGAGCGCATTACGACCATCTGGGTTTGGGCAAATTTGGATCACTGAGCAGCAACGATTCCACTATCCACAACGGCGCCGATGACAATGCTTCGGGAACGGCCGGATTGTTGGAACTGGCAGAGTATTTTGCAGAAAATCGCCCGGAAACAGATCTCCTGTTCCTTGCTTTTTCAGGGGAGGAAATGGGCTTGCTCGGCTCTCAGTATTATGTGGACAATCCTACCATAGAGCTGGAAAATGCTCTGGCTATGATCAACATGGATATGATCGGTCGCATGAACAATGAGCGTGCCATGATCTTTGGCGTAGCTACCACAGATTCGTGGGAGTCGATACTGACCGAAGCCAACAGTGATTCCCTGAAGCTGGATCTTGTACCGGATGGAACGGGGGCTAGCGATCACACGAGTTTTTATTATAAGGATATCCCGGTACTGCATTATTTCACTGATACGCATGCCGATTATCATCGCCCTTCAGATGATACGGAGTGGATCAATTTTGAAGGTCAGGCTACCCTGCTAAGTCATGTAGCCCGCGTGATCGAGCAACTTGATGCCTTGAATAAAGAGGATCTGACTTTTGTAGAAGCTCCGGGTGAGCAGCGGCAGTCAATGACCATGGATGGGCCAACCTTGGGTGTGCTTCCGGATTATGGTTTTGATGGAACTGGATTTCGCATCACCGGTGTTAGCAATGGCGGAGCTGCCGAACAAGGCGGGCTCGAAGGCGGAGATATCATCAGCCGCATCGGCGAGATGGAGATCGAGGATATCTACAGCTACATGGGCGCCTTGAATGAATTGGAGCGCGGAACAACGGTTCCCGTTACGGTGATCCGTGATGGCGAGGAATTGGTTTTTGAACTGGATCTTTAGGGGGTTCGTTATTGGTTGATCGTTAATTCGTTATTCGGTTTTTAGTTGGGGGTCTTGACTCACACCCTCCGCGATTTTGCTATGGCAAAATTGGCACCTCCCTCAAAGGAGGAATTTCCGCGGTGGTTTCCAGGTTTTTGAAGTCGGCACAAACTCCCAGGTAGAAATCCACCACGAAAATTCTCCCTTTGAGGGGAGATCAATCAGTGTGGAACCACACTGATTGCGAGGGGTGCTGGCGCCAAGGCCTCGAAAAATCACTTCTCAAAAGAAAGTGCGCTACTTCCTCCCACAACAGGTAACGTCAGTGTAGTTCCGGCAAGATCAACGGTCAGTTCCGTACCTGGTTCTGGATGCAGGGTATATTCCTTATCACTGCTGAAGATCATGAGCCCCAGTTGCTGACCTGGTGGAATGATCTGATCATCGGGTTGCAGGCTAAAAGTGACGGTATAAAAAGTACCGGGCTCAAGTGGTTCGCTTTCAGTCAGGGATTCATGGTTCTGTGGATCAGCCCAGCCGCGGGTGATGATATTGTCGGTGATCTGACTTCCACGCCCTTCTTCCCAAGGCAGGGCAACCAGCCAAACGGAAAGGTTCGCAGCCGGCTCATTGCTTGCCACTTTTACGGTAACGGATGGTAATCCTGAAATATGTACAGAATCAGCCAGGGGCTTGGTGACGTACATCAGCCGGTGGTTCGTCCATTCGGCTTTAGCCAGCGAAGCACCATCAAAAGAGACGTTATCGACCAGTGTTTCAGTACCCGTATTTTCGGTTTTTTCTGTTGATAGCGTTCCCCGCTCCGGAGCATTTCCGGATAAATAAAAGGTTACGTCTTCAGCGGCAGGGTGCGGATAATCAGGATAGGAAGTGGGCTGATCCCTTACGTCTCGCTCCCGGGTTATCCACGACTTGGGCAGGTCTTCCACTCCATTTTCAACATCAAATAGATAACGTGTGAACCACATGTTCATGAGCCAAAGCGGAGGCTCCCCGCCATGTCCGCCCTGATGATAATAGATCATACTCGGCACCCCTTTTTCTTTCAGTGCCTGATAAATTCGGTAGCTGTGTTCGGGCATCACGTTCCAGTCGTTAAAGGCATGTGCCATTAGAACCGGGGCCTGCAATGGACCAAGATCATTCAGGTAATCACGTCCGGCCCAGAAATCGTTATAGTCTCCCGTGATCCGATCAATGTTTTCAGCAATCTCCTGATCGCGTACGGTTCTGTTGTTATAGGGTCGTCTTTCTTCGTTTCCGCTATGGATAAAATCGTACAGCACATCCACATCTTCACCCAAATATCCACCCGGAGAACGGACCAATCCATGAGATCGGTAATAGTGATAATAGGATGTATTTGGGGCAACGGGAATGATGGCTTCAAGCCCTTCAACACCGGTAGTGGCTGCAGCAAGAGGGAGCGTTCCATTATAAGAAGTACCGGTCATGCCTACTTGTCCGGTCGTCCAAAATGCTTCTACTTTTTCATTTCCATCGGGGGTTGTGTAGCCATCTGCTCTTCCATTCAGCCAGTCGATAACGGCTTTTGGTGCCAGTGATTCATTATCTCCGCCAACCGTGGGTGAGCCTTGGGAGAGTCCGGTTCCGGGTGAAGATGAATGGACCACAATGAAACCGCGAGGAACCCAGGTTTGGATATGTGAATTGGAAATAATGGGTCGTTCTCCGCGGCGTTGCACTTCAGGACCCATGATTCGAGCCGGAGGTTCTTCACCAAGTTCATGATTCACATTCCAGAAAAAATCATACGGAGGCCGTGCCGTTCCTGCATAATAGGGACTCGTTTCATAGATCACCGGAAGCTTCAGCTCTCCTGATTCAGTTTGTCCGGGCCGTGTAACCGCAACATGCATGCGGTCGGGGTTGCCATCTCCGTCGGTATCAAATTCAGTTTCAACCCAAAGGTCGTGACGCATCCAGTTTTCCGGGTCTTCAAATTCGGGGATGACCTGCGTTTGTCCGTCTTCAATTACGGGGACTTGTAGATCCTGAGCACTGAGCTGCGAAATAAATAGTAACGCAAATACAGAAAGCCAAAGTGAAAATCTGGAAAATGGTTGCATGTAAAAAAGGATTAGTTAAAAGCTGACGGAAAGTAACAGATAATAGAATTGTGTGTTGAAAAAAGTTATTGAACTCTGGTGGCTTACACCCTCCGCGATTTTGCCGGGGCAAATTTGGCACCTCCCTCGAGGGAGGAATTTCCGAAGTGGTTTCCAGGATTCTGAAGTCGGCACAAGCTCCAAGATAGAAATCCACCCCGGAAATTCTCTCCTTGAGGAGAGTACCGCGGTAGCGGGGAGAGGTGATGGTGCCAGGGCTCTATTTTTACCCCATCTCTAAAAAAATTGTAAGGAATCTCTTTAAGACTGCTCTTACTATAAAAAATGAATGGTAGATCATGGCTCGAAATAAAATTATTCCCTACGAAAAAAGAATGAAGTCTTTTGCAAGAAAGCTTAGAAAGAATATGACACTTTCTGAGATCTTGCTATGGCAACAGATCAGGAAAAAAAAGCTTGGCGTGCAATTTCACCGTCAGGTTCCCATGGTTAGATTTGTTGTGGATTTCTATTGTCATGAATTAATGCTGGCGATAGAAGTCGATGGGAATTCCCATGATGCACCGGAAAGAAAAGCTCTTGATGAAGAACGCCAAAAAATATTGGAAGGACATGGGGTTCAGTTTATCCGGATATCGGATTTAGAGGTTAAGAAGAATATGGATGGTGTGTTGCGGCATTTGGAAGCGAAAGTGAGTGAGTTGCTTGAGTAAAGAGGTACTCTCCTAAATAACACCCTCCGCGGATGTTTGCCAAAATCTAACTCCATGACCTATTGCTCTACTACTTTAGTTCCTGAGCTTATTTGGGTGACGTAGATCTCCGTCTCTTTCCCGGTCTTTTCTTTGTATTTTTTTCTGATGGTTTCTGAAAATGAATCTACATACTGCTCTTCTACCAGATTGATCGTGCATCCCCCAAAACCTCCGCCCATCATCCTGCAGCCCAAAACCCCGGGCTGATCTTTTGCAATTTCTACCAATACATCCAGCTCTTCACAACTCACTTCATAATCTTTACTAAGGCCTTCGTGAGACTGAAACATACGATTTCCAAAAGCCTCAAAATTATTCTTTTTGAGATCATCACATGCATCATGCACCCGCTGATTTTCTTCCAGCACATATTTACAGCGCCGGAATACGACGTTATTCATTTCATCTTCATGAGCCTTAAGCAGCTCCATATGCACATCCCGCAAATTCTGAATTTCAGGCTTGTACTTCTTCAATATCTCCACACCTTCTTCACACTGCGCCCGGCGGACATTGTATTCTGAATCAGCAAGATTGTGACTCACTTTTGAATCACACAAAACGATTCGGATGTCTTCTCTTTCAAAGGGATACAATTCAAAGTCCAGAGAACGGCAGTCCAGCTTCAGTACTTTGTTTGCTTTACCATGCAGGTTGATGAACTGGTCCATGATCCCACAATTCACCCCAACATGATTGTGTTCGGTAAGCTGACCAATTTTAGCCATCTGCTTTCGGCTCAAGCCAAACCCAAACAACTCTTCCATCCCAACCAAAACGGCGCCTTCCAGCGCTGCCGATGAAGAAAGCCCGGCCCCGATGGGAATATCCCCTCCAAAAACGATATCGAAACCGTGGGGAATATGTCCCTCTTGTTGCACTTCACTGATGGCGCCTTTAATATAATTGGCCCAGTGCATCTCACTTTTGTGCAGGTTATCAAGCTCAAACTCTTCTTCCTCATTCATATCTTCTGAAAAGACCCGAACCTTGGTAAGTTTATTTGGGGCAATTGCCATCGCGATCATTTTATCGATCGCTGCCGGAAGTACAAATCCATCATTGTAATCGGTGTGTTCCCCGATCAGATTTACCCGCCCTGGAGAGTTTATCAAAATGGGCTCTTTTCCATACCTGGAAAGAAACTCCTCATAAATTGTTTGGGATAACTCATTCATTGCACTGCTCTCAACATTTTTACCATTAACTAAACTCATCAAATTTTCAGATCTCTGCTTTTCCAATTAACATTTCTACTGACATATCCCAGGAATGTACTTCGCCCGGTTCGATAGATCTATTTTGCCCTTTATCTATGGCTTCAGAAAGTTTATCGAAGGAAGCCGTAGTTGGTTCCAGAGCAACCGTATAGCTTCCGGATTCCGCATTTTCAGGCCAGCCTCCATAGCAAAGCCACAGACCAAGGTGAGGTACTTTTTCTGTATCGAAACCAAACAGGATCGTTTCATCATGCCTTTTCCGGTAAAGACCTGCCCTTCCGGTCTCCACATTTTCAGCAAACAACTTCATTGCCAGGTTTCTATTACGAGCCTGAATAGTTGCAAAATCTGTATCATCTCCCTGCAAGAATGGCCACGCAACTTTTATTCCTTCAGCCACATTTTCTTTGGAAGAATAGTAAACGGAGACTTCATCTATTGTATCAGGAAGCAGTATCTCATCTTCTTCATTTATCTCCAAAAGGGGATGTGCCGCCCATATGTAATCAAACGGCCGGTATGAATTATTCTTAACACTGTAGTTGATCTTAACTTCATTACCCTCAAGAGTCATCTCTTTCTGAAATTCATACAACAGGTTTACCCCGGTCGCTTTTAACACAATCCGGGTTTTATCTACCAGCTCAAACTCCCATTCCTGCGTCCAAAGCTCGCCATGATCGGGCCATTGGATGACCCGCTCATTAAAGGGATAATGAGTTGGAGCCACGGTTGGGAAGCATTCATCAAAGCCAAAAGCGTATGGTGGTTTGAAATCAAATCCCATGCTGGGCGGGGTTAATTCACCGTCTGCACTTTCCGGTTCTTTTAAGAATTGAGTGCCTGTTTTCTTATTTACAAGCTTTGTCATCTTCCCACCCAATTCAGGAAGCACATTTATGCTCAGGTTCTCATTCTCGAGAACTACTGCTTGCCACTCTTTCCTGCCATGATTTGTGATCACAATCTCTTCCATATCAAACTGGCTATTTTTGGCTTCCTTACGATTCACTTACTGCCTTTTATACTTATCAAAGACATTGATCACCGGAAGGGCATTTCCTTCATTATCAAAATATCCGCGGGATCGCAGTCCACCGGTAACAGCCGGTTCCCACCAAAAGATCCCCTTAATTCTTGTGCTGTTGATATTGATCAGCGTTTCGTGCACCGACTCTAAAAAGTCTTTCTGTCCCTCCGGAGTTTCGGGCCAGGGAGCCAGATCTCCTTCTTCGGTATATTCTGAAGGCCGCCAGTTGTAGGCCGTTTCAACTAAAATGATATCCTGATCGTAATGTTGCATCAGGGAAAGCAGGTTTTCACGAAGCTCCAGCAAATTGCCATGCCACCACGGATAGTAAGATAGCCCAATGATGTCAAATGGAATGCCATAGGACTCGATCTTATCGTAAAATTCCCGGTTACCCTTGGCATCAGCACCGTTGTCATAATGCACCATAATGAGCGGACGCATTTCCTGTCCGCGCCCTGCATCTACGCCATCAATTCCGGCTTTCAACAATCCGGCAAAAGCATCCCAGTTATCGGGCAGTTTTCCGGTAGGCCACATCATTCCGTTGCGGATCTCATTCCCGATCTGCACCATCTCAGGCATCACTCCGGCTTCACGGAAGGCTTCGATGGTTTTCTTAGTGTATTCATAGACAGAATCCTGAAGCGTATCGTAATCCAGTCCTTCCCATGCTGCCGGCAGCGGCTGCTTTTGGGGATCAGCCCAGCTGTCGGCATAGTGATAATCCAGCAGAAATTTCATGCCTCGTTCCTGTGCTTCCTGAGCTAACTCGATCGTGTACTCAAGATCATTTGGGAGTTCGTCAGGAGTGTGAAAAAGGCGCAACCTGATCCAGTCGTAACCATGATCGCGAAAAATATCGAGCCCGGGTTTTACCACTCCTTCATCTTTGAATTCTGTTCCGTTGTCTTCAGCCATTTTCAGGAAAGACATATCCGCCCCAACAGCATAATTCAGATGAAAGGCCGAAGTGTCTGATTGCTGCGCAAATGCATTGCTAAGTCCCAGGCTGACTACTATTGCTAAAATTATCGCTTTGATCTTCATGGCATTCTCAGTTTATGGTTAATTGAATGGAACCCGCTTCAAGTCCATCAGAAACGGCTGTGATCGTAAGATTTCCTGCATTTTCGCCGGCCCAAAATAAGATCGTGGCAATTCCGGCTTCGGCATCGATCGGGTTATATCCTATCAGTTCTCCTTCCCCTTCCAACTCAAATTCTACCGAAGCGCGTGCATCCCAAACCGTAGTTCCGTTTTCATCGGTTATGTGTGCGTAAACGAATACTGCATCATTTTCTCCGCTTTGTATTTCTTTTCCGCTCAGGTCCACACTCATCTGAATTGCGGCGGGGTCTTCGGGGGTGATGCGCTCATGAGTCGCTACCACTTCGCCGTCTATATAAGCTTCGGCTTTGAGTAATCCCGGGGTGAACTCATCCAGCTCAAACGTAAAGGGCGGATGATCCAATTCAGTGGAAACCCGATCCGTATCCGGCTGTCTTCTTTCGACCTCTTTCCCATTCAAAAACAGCGCAACTTCGTCGGCATTGCTGTACACTTTTACTTCCGTGAAATTGGGATCAGACCAATAATTAGCGATGTACACCATCGGCCCTTGAAATATGGGGTTCACGCTTTCCAGCTCCGGCCCGGCCTGACTCTGATAAAAATAGTTGGTGAATTTAGGGATGCGAAAAATATCACGAATTCCTGACGACTCGATGTCAGGGGCATAACCGCGGTTGTAATCAAACATTACCCAGTTGGCATCCCCAAAGGAGTTGCCCTTCAGGTTTGAGTTATGGGCTTCCTGAAAATTCAGCGCCTGCTGCCTCAATCTTTGCTGACCTTCTCCCCGCAGCTGACGTGAGGTTCGTTCTTCTTCCGCCAGATCTTCAAAAGCATCCTGATTGAAGCCGGCATTTTGAGCATAATATTCCCAGTCGCCATACTCGGCAATAAACAGTGGTTTGTCTTTGGCGTATTCACTCCAGTACTCCGGAGGACGTGAATGTTGCCGTGCCGGGATAAAAATATCATAGGCATGATCTGCCCAGCCGCTCGTATAATTATCTTCTATGGGCAGTTCCTCTTTTACTATTCGGTGAGCCTGCTCCATAAATTCTTCCGGCATTTCAGATTCATTCAGCGAAGCTTCCCAAAAAACGATACTTGGGTGATTTCGGTCGCGGCGGACCATTTTGCGAACATCATTCAGAGCTCGTTCTGCGAAAAGGCCGTCTTCATAATACTGCCAGCCAGGGATGGCATCCATGAACAACAATCCCAGTTCATCTGCGGCTTCGAGGAATGCCGGATCCGGGGGATAGTGAGCGATCCGGATGAAATTAAATCCAGCCTCTTTGATCTTGTATGCATCCCGGTATTGTGCCTCATTTGAAAGTGCGTAGCCGATGTACGGATAATCCTGATGTCGATTGGTTCCCCGCAAATACAACCGCTCGCCGTTCAGTACAAACTGATTGTCCTCATCAAAGCCGAAGGTTCTGATTCCAATGCGTTGCTGCTCGCTGTCGCTCAATTCATCACCGTCAAAAAGCTGAACGGTAAGTGTGTATAGATAGGGATTATCCGGCGACCAAAGCTCGGGGTTTTGCACCTGCAATTTTTCAGTGTGAAGGGTGTTTGAACCTGAGTTCACTTCTATACCTGAACCGGCAGAAGCCACTTCATTTCCTTGCTCATCCTGCAGGATAAACCGCAATTCTGCATTTGCATTTTCAGCGCGATCATTTTCAATATCGGCCTGAACAGAAACTGTAGCCTGACTTTCTGAAACATCCTCATAAGACACCAAAACGCCACCCGCAGCCACCCGGTCAGCTTCAATAGGATCTGAAATACGAAGGGGATCTTTAACTACTAAATAGACATCCCGATAAATTCCACCGTAGTAATTGAAGTCCAGCACTTCGATAGCTTTTCCCGGAGGAATTTGGGAGTTATCTTCATTGTTCAATTTCACCAAAAGGGAATTCTCTTCTCCAAACTTGACCACATCAGAAATGTTAACGGTGAAAGGAAGATATCCACCTGCGTTGTAACCAACTTTCTCGCCATTCAAATATATATCAGCCTCGTGCATGGCTCCCTCAAATTTAAGGGTGATATGCTTGCCCTCCATATCCGGCTCAACGGTAAAGAACTTGCGATAGAACATATCGCCCTGCCACTGCTGATCTTCGATCACCAACGGTTCAATATTAGCCGTGTGGGGCAATCGGATATTTACCCACCCGAGATCACCTCCGGACTTTTCAAAAAGCCCTTCCGTAATAGTGGTATCCATGTCCTTCACAAATTCCCACTCGGTATTAAAATCAAACTGAGTTTCCACAGTTTCAACTTCCGAGGGAGCGCAACCATAAAAGAATACCATCAACAATAGAAGCGGTGCATATACTTTTTTCATTATTCGATACATTTAATCTCGTTCTTTTAATCTGTCTGTTCCGGTTTCATAATCAAAACTCATGTACTCAAATCCGGTATGTGCATTGCCTTCAAAATCAAAAAGCGCATTATTTTCCCACGATGAACCGGTTCCCCACAAGTCTTGAAGATCTGAGGTTATCCAGGCCGGTTCCCAATAAAATACACCGCTTCCACCACCCTCTAATACTTCTTTCACCAGCTCAATCATGAAGTCACGCTGACCTTCTTGTGAAGCCGGAAATCCATCTACCAAACTTTCAGTATAGAATAAATTATTGTAGTCATCAGCACCCTCAAACGTCCAGGAATAAGCCGTTTCCAGGATCATCACTTCGCGTTCAAAGTCATTTCGGAAGCTCTCCACATAGGCAGAGATCTCATTCAAAGGAACATCAGAATAGGGCGTATAATAGGAAAAGCCCACCACTTCAAAGTCTCTTACCCCGGCTATTTCCGTAATCTGACTGAACCAATAGGATACATTTTCAGGTTGTGCGATATGGAGCATAACTTTGATCTCCTCCCCGCTCTCATCCTCAATCTCACGAACGGCGCTGATACCACTGTTGATCAGCTGTCCAAGTTCTTGCCACGTTGCATCCCCATACACTTCCCCATATGGATGAACCATCCCGCTGTTCGTCTCATTTCCGACCTGAACCATTTCAGGCAGCAAACCATCTTCATTCAGCTTACTCAGCGTTGCATAGGTATATTGATAGATAGAATCTTTGACCGCCTCAAAACTTTCTCCGTCCCAGGCAGCAGGCACTTCCTGATTTGCCGGATCGGCCCATATGTCTGAATAATGGAAATTGAGTAATACTTCCATTCCCTGATCTTTTGCCCGCTGGATTCCCAGCGCCACATCTTCAACATTATGATAGAGTTGTTTATCCTGATCTTCATATGCATCTTTGATCCACTGCGGATCATGGAATAGCCTGAAGCGAACCACTTCCGTGCCTTTTTCAGCAAATATCTGATACGGATCTTTTTCTACTCCCTCATCTTTATAAACTCCGCCGTGATCAAGAATTTGATTTACATAAGAGAGGTCCGCTCCAATTACAAATTCTGAGGTCGTGATCGGTTCGCCATTTCCATTGTCATCATCAGAAGATGAATTAGGGGAACAAGAGCAGGCTGCTATCACCATTGCCACTGCAAACAAAAGTAGAACTTTGTTCATGATATTTATTCTCCAAAAATAACTTGAATTCAGTATAAGCTTTAAGAATTTGTCATCCTGAGCGCTTATAAAGCATTATTGAATCGTTGGTGAACGCGAAGGGTCTCAAAACTGATCGAGTTTGATATTTACTACAGGATTTGAGACTCTTTGCGTTACCCTCAAAAGCTCAATACAACTTGGGAGCCGCTCAGAGTAACAACTATGGCTAGTTTATTTTGATCAAAATGTTATCGTTAACATAATAAATATAATATCTCCTGATCAAGAGTCAAAGTATTATCAGCTATTAGAAAAGCGGTTCCAAATTAGCTGATAAGATTTAATAAACAGGAATTTACTGTGCTTTAAAAAGTAAGGGAGAAAATTTTAATGAGTTCCACAGGTAGAACGGATCTTTAATTCTGTGAGTATTTCGATATTTTCGTGGGGTTCATTTTCATCTTCAATAATACTAAGTAGTTTTTTGGCTGCTTCTTTACCTACCTCGTAGGCCGGCTGATGTACCGTCGTTAAGGGAACAGGAAGAAGTTCGGCTCTGATGTCATCCGAAAATCCAACAATGGCAATATCCTCAGGAATACGAAGGCCTTTTTCTTTGATCGCCTCAATGGCCCCGAATGCAGCCGGGTCATTCACTGCAAATACCGCTCTTGGCCAGTTGTCTTTTGGGTGGTCCAGGATCTTTTTCATTGCATCATACCCACCATCCTCCTGTAGCCCGGCCTCTACAACCCACTCTTCTTTGATTTCAATATTATTTTCAGTCATCGCTTCTATGTATCCGTCCAGCCTTTTACGACCAATGGATATTCCCTGCGCACCTTTCAAATGAGCGATCTTTCTATAACCATGATCAATAAGGTGCTGAGTTACCTTTTTAGCTGCAGCTTTATCATCAACGCTCACACAACTGAAGCCTATATCATCGATACATCGATCAAAGAAAACAACGGGTATTCCATTTGATCGGAGTTCTTCAAAATAGTTGTAATCCGTTGTATTCTGTGAGCAAGAGATCATAATTCCATCTACCCTCTTCGAGCGAAGAGTTTCGATAGCAGATATTTGCCGCTCTGATTCCTCGGCAGAATGAGTGAGTATAAGCTGATATTTCTTTTGATAGGTTACTTCTTCTATACCTCGAATTACTTCCGGAAAAAAGGAATGTGAGATCTCCGGAACTACAACCCCGATCGTAAAGGATTTACTGGAAACTAAGCTCTTTGCGAGGTGATTGGGCGTATAACCCATACTTTTGGCTTTATCCAATACTCTTTTTCGGGTCGTCTCATCTACATTTTTCTTATTGTTGATAACGCGGGAGACCGTCATTGCGGACACTCCCAGAGCTTCAGCAATTTGTTTTAGCGTTACATTTGAACTCAAACTTATAACTCCAAAGTTATTTCTTACACCTATTCATCTACACCTTCAAAATACATCTTATATATCTTTTTAATGAACTAAAAATTCAACCTATACCTCAGCACCTCATCAGAATATCGGCGCGAATTTAATGCTTTGATATACACATAATCACCCTTGATCACTTCTATGTTTTTCTCCCTGGAAAGGTCAAAGGTTGCCAGAGGTTCTCCTGATGATCCCAGCACATACCATCGGTATTTATTCAGATCAGGAATGATAGCAGCCACCCAAAGCCGATCCTGATCGTCAATTTTGATCTCAGATAAAGCAGGCCATTTCTCGGGAAGGCTTGCGCGCCGGATCGCTCTTCTCCGCTGAGTATCGGTGTACAGATCAATAGCATCAGAACGGATGAGGTTATGCTTTTCAAAAGGATAATAGCGGGTTTCAAGTTTACTCCCGGTACTATCAAACAGGTTGAACAGAAAATCTTCGCTGTATGCTGAATACAACTGCCCTTTTGAATCTATTGCCGTCAGCGTCTCGGACTGATAAGGCAACATGATGATCAACGGGGGATTCACAGCCTCATCCACATAAAGTCTTTTATTTCTGAAAGCAAGCAGCTGATCTGATATAACCTCTCCGGATTCATTTACTTTATAGAACACCAATTGTCTGTTTTGCGGACTATCCACTTTTTGAAACGCTACCAGATAATTGCCATCCGGCATAACATCAACCTTAAATGGCTTCGCCTCTCTCAAGGAATCTACACCCAAACTCTCGGCCGTGTTTTCCAGTTCTGTTACAGCCTCTAGTGCTAATTCGGGAAGGGAATATCGATAGCTTCTAAATAAAGTTCGATCATAGGCATACAGATTATTCCCCTGAACCTTCAAGTAGCTTGGATCTTGAAAATCTCCAGGGTCCCGGCCAATACTTCCCAAGCTTCCTGAATTATTTCCCGAAGCATCAAAGATCTCGATCTTGGTTCGATAGTCATCTACCACATAGACATTGTCGTCATCATCAACTGCAATCGACCCCATATTATTTACGGTCTCGTATGATCCCACTGAAAATTCCTGATCACGGATCAACTCAGCGGGAGTGGCTTTACTCAGGTCAAATTGCCTGGCATCCTTTATTTGGTCTGAAAAGAGGTTCTCAGATTCACAACCACTCAGTATAAATAGTAAAATCAGGATCGCGGGTAATAGTTTCATCACGACAAACTAAACAAATCGTAGGGTAATTTGTTTTAAAAATATTTCTAACATTTATGTTAGGCAAGTGGGTATAATTATGAGACTAGTTAGAAATTTACCTCCCAATTTCACGCATTATTCAAAAACAAATCTAAATGTTATCGTACCCCATTGTGTTTGTTGAGGAGATCCAGATGGTAGTCTTGAAAATCTCCATGTTCTCAAAGTACTCATCACTTCACGTTCGAGTTCGGGTCCCATTTTTCTAAGAGGAATAACACGACCTACTGTGCCATCGGGGCGAACTTCAAAACGAACGGTAATAACTGACTCTGAATTAGAGACATTCCCAGGTAATGATTGCACCATTGGCGCACGATCAATATCTCCTTCCCATTTTAATTCATATGGAGCGTGGCTCTCATTTTCATCTGTTTCAGATTCTAAATCATTCTTAAGCTCAGAAACCTTGTTAGAAATTTTAGTCATCTGATTTAAAGTTTCTGTAGATATGTTAGTTGCATTTCCTGCCACTCTGTATCTTACTTTTTGTGCTGATCTAATTACATCCCATTCTGATTCAAGTAAATCAAATATTAAAGTCTGATAAGTTACGTCTTCATCATATTCAGTAACTAATTCTGCGCTGACCAATATTCTTTCCTCATCTGCTAACAAAGGAAATAAGTGATCTCCATCCTCAATCTTCAAAAACTGCGACTCCTCGACTATATAGAACAATATTGCCCAATCATAATAATAGCCAAATAGACCTGTTTCACCTACAGCTATTGGGATTGTAAGGCCCCCCTCACTTATAACTTCCGGCTTATCAATCGAAGAAGTATCTACCGTTATAACTGTCTGCCCAGTGAAATTATCATAAACGATTGTTAAGCCATCTTCTGAGGTTATATCTACACCATCACCAAATTCTAATCCCTGTCCAAACAACATGGAAGGAACTAAAAAAAGTAGTACTGAATATATTAGTCTCATAAGTTTGCCCCCTTTAAATTTTAGATAGGACCCACAATTCTAGCTATATAATTATTTATAATGATAGCTTAACCAAGAAAAGAATTTCTTTCTCATACATCAATATATAAGCCATAAAAAAATTTTATGTCAATCGTTGTACCACAAAAATAAAAAAAGGCTTCCCGGAATAATCCAAGAAGCCTTTAAATTTTTCGGTGGGCAATGAGGGACTCGAACCCCCGACCCCCTCGGTGTAAACGAGGTGCTCTGAACCAACTGAGCTAATTGCCCGAGTGAAGGGCGACAAATATAAGAACATTTCAAACGCAGACAAAGAAAAAAGATCATCCTCCTTGATTTATTGGTTAACACTGTTAACTTATGGGTATAATCAAAGCAATTATTTATGAAAAAATCTTCACAAAATTCGCCCGTTGCTGTTCTCGTAGATGGAGCACGAATCCCCTTTCAGCGTTCCGGAACCAATTATAATGATCTGATGGCCTACGACTTAGGACGAATGGCCATTGAAGGATTGCTCGCTCGAAATCCGGTAAACCCGGCCACTATAGATCGGGTGATCATGGGTACGGTTATTCAGGAAGTTAAAACCAGTAATATCGCTCGTGAAAGTGCGCTTGGTGCGGGCATCCCAAATTCCGTTCCAGCTTTCACTACCACTATGGCGTGCATCTCTTCCAATCAGGCGATCACAAGTGGCGTTGATCTTATTCGGTCGGGTCAGGCAAAGATCATTTTGGCAGCGGGAACCGAAACCATGTCGGATATCCCGGTGCGCTTCAAAAAGAAATTCCGGCAAAAGGTACTGGAAGCTCGCAAATATAAATCACCACTGGATTTTTTGAAGTTTTTCAAAGGACTTGGTTTCAAAGACTTTTTACCTGAGCTGCCGGCCATTGCTGAGTTTTCTACCGGAGAAGTGATGGGTGAGAGTGCTGACCGAATGGCGGCGCGATTTGGTATCTCCAGGGAAGATCAGGATGAATACGCGATGCGCTCCCACCATCTTGCAGCCAAAGCAACCAAAGAGGGACTACTCGATGAAGAACTAATCCCGGCTAAGCTCCCGCCTGAATTTGATGTTGTAAAACACGACAACGGTTTTCGTGAAGACACCTCCATGGAAAAACTCGGAAAACTTCGCCCCGCTTTTATCAAACCACATGGGACCGTCACTGCCGGGAATTCTTCTTTTTTGACCGACGGGGCTTCAGCAAGCTTCATCATGGAAGAACAAACCGCACTTGAATTAGGGTTGAAACCCAAAGCCTATATCCGTGAATACAATTTCGTATCTCAGGATCCCGGTGAAGAATTATTACTCGGCCCGGCCTATGCCATCCCTAAAGTTTTGGATGCGATGAAGCTTTCATTGAAAGACATGGATGTCATCGAACTCCATGAAGCTTTTGCCGGACAGGTGCTATCTGTTTTAGCAGCATTAAATTCCGATACATTCGCCAAAGAATCATTGAATAAAGACAAAAAGATCGGCGAAATACCTATGGATAAGCTAAACACTCTGGGAGGTTCACTTTCTTTAGGTCACCCATTCGGAGCCACCGGCGTTCGGCTTGTAACCACTGCCGCCAACCGATTGATCCGTGAGGACGGGGAGTTTGCGTTGGTCTCCGCCTGTGCCGCCGGGGGACAGGGGCATGCGGTGGTGTTGGAGCGTTATCCAAATTAACCAAAATTCTACCGTAGGGTTTATTTACAAACATATTAGACGATATAGAGGTTCGAGGCCTTAGCTTCGACCTCTTTTGTAAGGAGGAGGACGCATTTAACATTTTAAAGCTATGAAACAATTTCCAAACTTTGACGAGCTCCGGATTAAGTCTCTCCTTGAGAAGGAGAGATTTAGAGAGGTCGGAGTATGGAGCACGAAAATCGAAATCGCCTTAGCACTCATTTTTACCAGCATGAACTTTAATTCAACACTAAAGCTTGAATCCACCATTTTCGACCTCTTTTGTTTTCTCCTTCAACAAGGAGAAAGACTCTTAAATAAAACCTGAGACCATGAGTTTTAAGAATCCCAAAAAAACAAAGCAGTTAAGACGAGATCTTCGTCAAAATATGACTGAGCCTGAAAAGCTTTTGTGGGAACGGGTTCGGAATAAACAGTTGTGCGGAATAAAAGCTCGGCGACAATACGGAATCGGACCTTATATTTTAGACTTTTGTCTAGTCCTGGAATAAGTTGACACAAAATTGACTTATTCATGAAAAATAAATCTGGTTCCCTCCGCAAGCGTACCCAGCGCGATTACAAACTGGCCTTTAAATTAGCCGTTGTTGATC
>Ga0136557_1000416_pt1 | contig 32815 bp, 27 predicted proteins | sample AntRauTorckE6832_FD_104796 | JGI IMG/M metagenome (GOLD analysis project Ga0136557, IMG submission 104796) | Saline lake microbial communities from Rauer Islands, Antarctica - Metagenome Torckler E6 #832 | ecosystem: Environmental > Aquatic > Non-marine Saline and Alkaline > Saline | place...
CACACGGCCGAAGACGTCATCCGGCAACTTTTCGACCTTCAGGCCCGCCATGGCTGCGGCCTGATCCTCGCTACCCACGACAACGAACTGGCCTCCCGGTGTAGCTTTCACCTGGATCTCGGGCACCAGCCCGGAACCTGACCCTCGTCATGACTCTTCTGGCCGCCCTATTCAGTCATTATCGCCGTCATCCCCTCCAGCTTCTCGCACTGGCCACCCTGATTGTACTGGCGACCATGCTCTGGACCGGCGTCCATCACCTGACCAGCCAGGCCAGGGCCAGCCTTGATCAGAACGAGTCGGCGGTTGCCGAGCGCCAGCAGATACAGCGCACCGATGGTAAGCCAATAACGGTGGAAGACTTTGCTGAACTTCGACGGCAAGGGCTCTGCGTGATGCCCTGGCTGGAAGTATCACTGCCAGAGTCCAGCCGGCTTGTCGGCATTGATCCCCTGGCGGCCGCGTGTTTCGGGGATCAACCGGAGAACAACGCAGCCTGGCGCGGCGAGCTGGACGGCAAACCCTTTGTGGATATCAGTGAAGCTGCCACGCTCGCCGAACGCCATGGCGGCGACCTGTCACTGCTGGTATCGGATGGTGATAGCCAGGCGAGCCCGCCACCGGGGTACCAGTTTGAACCTTTTACCGTAGGCCCTGACACCGGGGAGCTGGGGGAAAGTTTCCTGCTGAACCTGGATGCGCTGGGTGTGCTTGTGTTGCTGATCACCGCCCTATTGTTGCGCAGCGTCTACCTGCTCGGGCTCGCCCAGCGTAGAGACAGCTTTGCCCTGCTTCATCGTTTTGGCGTGCCCCGCATCCGGATCAACCGCTTTCTGGTACTTGAAATGCTCGTGCTGGCCCTGCTGTGTATTCTACCCGGTGTCTGGCTTGGTCGCTGGCTGGCAACCGGTCTGGGAAGCGGTTTCGGCCAAGCCATGGAGAGCCTGTTCGACACCCCGCTTTACGCCGGGCAGGAAGGCAACTGGCTGGTACCGGTTAGCACCATGCTAATCGTCGTTTTGATCGCCTGTCTGGCCGATTTTGCCCGGCCACTGATTCACCGGTTATCCATCGAAAATCGCTGGCAACGATGGCTTCTTGCGGTCGCTTTACTGGCCGGACTTGCTCTTTCCATCTGGGCCGCCAGCCTTGTCTGGCTTTTTGTGGCAGTTGCGGTGGTTTTCGTAGCGTCGGGGATTCTGGCCCCCATGGTGATCTCCCTGGTTTCGGACTGGCGAGCCAGCCGGGAAACCAACCCGCTGGCTCGCTGGCGTCATCGGGAATTGTCGGTACTGGCACGGCGGCTGGCCCTGCCATTGATTGCCCTGCAGTTTGCGATGGCCATGGTGTTGGCGGTGCAGGCCCTGGTGACCACGTTTGAAAGCACGTTTGATCAGTGGCTGGCCCAACGGCTGGAGGCTGACTATTACATTGAAATCCCCGCCGGAGCAGATACCGGCAAAGCCATGGACTGGCTGGCCGATGATTCCAGCCTTTCGGCTTCAGGGCTGTGGCATCGGGTGGTTCGCGGTCGCGCCACCCTCACAACCTCATTTGGGGAGGCAGGACCAGAGGTGGACGTGTTCGCCCTGGAGCCTGTTGGCCCATTGGTCACCGGGTGGCAATTATTCCAGGCCGTCGACACGCCCTGGCAACAACTTGCCGAAGGTAAGGGACTGATGGTGAACGAGCAACTGGCCCGCCGACAGAAAGTGGACGTTGGCGAGACTCTGGAGGTAAAACTGGGCAACCAGATTCGTTCGTTACGGGTTCTGGGCATCTATCCGGATTATGGCAGGCCAGCCGGAGAGATTCTGGTGGATGCATCCGTGCTTCCGCAGAGTTTTGATACACGTTTCCAGAGCCTGTCAGTGTCACCGGGAGAGAGATCAATCGAGTCCCTTACCGACGAACTGAAGCAAATCTGGGGTGTTCAGCAGCTGACGGTACGGGACAATCGGGCAATCCAAGCCCTGGCCTCCACCATTTTTGACCAGACATTCCTGCTGACACGGGCGATGACACTACTGACCCTGATACTGGCCGGCATTTCCCTGTTGTTGATGGGTTGGGTGTTTTTCTCCACCCGGGCCTGGTACTTCCGTTTGCTGATGGTCTGGGGCCTGCAGCGCCGAGAAGCGGCGGCCCAGCTGACACGGCTGTCGCTGTCTCTGACCAGTGCCATTGCCCTGCTGGCCCTGCCATTGGGAGTCTGGCTGACCTGGGTTCTGGTGCACCGGATTAATCCCCTGGCCTTCGGCTGGTCCCTGCACATGGCGATTTACCCCGGATTCTGGCTGGAGCTCGGGGTTGTCAGCCTCCTGATCGGCCTGAGCATTGCCCTGCTGATGAGTTATCAACTGAAACATCCGGCCTCCGCTCCCGAGAGCGCCAGCGCCCTGTCCGGAGGTGAGCGATGAGACGGCATCTTTGGCTGGCCCTTGTACTTGCCCTTGCCGGCTGTTCAGAACCGCAGGAGCCGGCCGGTTTCGCCGGCCTCGCCGGCGTCCTGGGTTCGGATGCCGAGGTTCCATTCCTGCAGCCCGGCCCCGGTGAACAGCTGTCGTTTCCGGCGGATCTGGGCCCGCATCCCCAGCATCGTATTGAGTGGTGGTACCTGACAGCCAATCTTGAAACTGATGAAGGCGAACCTCTGGGCCTGCAATGGACCCAGTTTCGTCAGGCCATCAAACCAAGGCCGGCAGACACCTCACCGCCCGATTCGGGCGAGTGGCCCCTGGAAGCAGCCTGGATGGCCCATGCCGCGGTAAGTTTTGACCGCCAGCACTACTTTGCCGAGAAACTGGCCCGGGGCGATGTCGGCCATGCCGGCGCCACCGCTGACCCCTTCGCTGTCTGGCTGGATAACTGGCAGCTCACTGAACCACCCGGAGAAGACCCTTGGCGACTGCAGGTGGCTGCCGAGAACTGGTCCTACGATCTGTCTTTAAAGGTTCAGGGTGAGCCGGTAGCCCACGGCGAACAGGGCTTCAGCGCAAAATCTGCCAGTGGCGAAGGCTCAATGTATTTCAGCCTGACAGACATCCGGATAGAAGGCACCGTCACCCTTGGCGACGAAACGCTTAAGGTTTCTGGAAAAGGCTGGTTCGACCGGGAATGGAGTAGCCAGTTTCTCAAAGGCGGCCAGGAAGGCTGGGACTGGTTTGCCCTCCATCTGGAATCAGGCGACAAGTTGATGGTCTTTCAACTGAGAGAGAACAGCGGCGCCTTCCAGTCCGGCACCTGGATCCCCGCGCAGGGAGCCCCGGTAGCACTCTCCCCGGACCAACTGCGCATAAAACCGATGTCTGGTCGGGAGGGCTACCCGCGCCAGTGGCAGTTGGAAGTGCCGGGGCATGGAGTCAACCTGGAAGTGTCTGCCCCGCCCGGCGATTACCTTAACGCCGGGCTTTACCCTTATTGGGAGAGCCCGGTTTCCGTGTCTGGCAGTCATTCCGGCGTGGGTTATATGGAGCTTACCGGGTATAGCATCAATACCCGTTGACAAGCCCTCTCCCGCTCTGTACTATTCGCACCACGTTGATCGGGGCACACCGGTTAACAACCAGTTTGATGCGGGGTGGAGCAGTCTGGTAGCTCGTCGGGCTCATAACCCGAAGGTCGTTGGTTCGAATCCAGCCCCCGCTACCAATTAAGAAAGGCAGATCGGTAATTTACTGATCTGCCTTTTTTTATTTCTGATTTCTGGAAATCTTTTCTGCCCTCAGCGAAGCCAGTTGCGAACAATCCAGGGGCGCTGCATCGGAGACGATCCGGCCACGCCAGATGGGAACAAAGTCACGGAATGGCAGGCGAACGAGTGTCTTTTCCATCCATGATCGGGTCACCAATGGATTGCCAGGCACCAGCGCTTCCGCTTCCTTCAAAAGCCACCAAAAGGCTTGTGGATTTTACTTTGTCGTCAGAAGACATTTCAGATCGACACATGGATTCAACCGCTTTTATTAAAGCTGAGAAAAACGGACAAGCTCAAATCGCTTCTCAAGGCTCGAAGCCAGATGCTGGATATGTCCGGAGGTTATTTCACAACAACCACCCACAACACGAGCTCCCTCATTTATCCAGCCCTGTACCTGTTCAGTATAGACTTGCGGCTGTATGTCCGCCCTCGCTTCCAGCGCATCAACCGATCCACCATTAGCCATCTCTTCAACCGACTCAAACGCGTTGGCGTAACCGCCCACACAAGGATACATGCCGGCCAGTTCCGGCATGGCCGCAGTCAGAATTTCCGGGTCACAGCAGTTCAGCATGATGGCGTCCGGCCCAAAGCCGGCGACAGCCGCAACTGCTTCACTCAAGGTTTCTCCCGACCTCAGGTCTCCGTTCACTTCCAGGCGGAAAGCCACCCCAAACGGCTTACCCTGCTCCCTCGCCACAGCGCAGGCGGCGCAGGCTTCCCGGATATTCGTCATGGTTTCAATCAGGAACACATCGGCCTGTTTCTGAGTCTCGGCCATCACGGCATACTCGCGTTCCAGATCTTCCCGGGTACGCGCGGGTTCACCCTGATAACTGCCAGTCAAAGGGGGTAGGCAACCGGCAATATCAACATCCGCGCCGGTTTCATCAATGGCCGCCTGCAGGGCCTCAAACGCCTTCTGGTGAATCGCCCCCAACTGATCACGCACACCCAGCCGCGCCAGACGGGTGGGTGTGGCAGGGTAAGTATTGAGGGTCAGAGTCTTTGCGCCTGCGCGAATAAAATCCCGATGGACTGAAGTGACAATATCCGGGTGCTCCAGCATCACCGCCACCGACCAGAGCGGAGAACTGACATCCGGCGCTCGCCGGTAAATTTCCTGCCCTAGCCCGCCATCAAGCAAAGCAATTGCTGTCATAGTGTCTCTCGCCCTCTTACATTTTCGCGTTTTAACCTACAGAGTCACAGGGTAGCACCTGATATTCGACTGCACGATCCCGGAATCTTCAATGGCGGTGCGCCACGGCTGCCAAGGTCAGTATCTGCACTAATCGCTACGAACCAACGAGCCCACCCTTCGTATTGGATCTTTGAATCTGTTGCCGACGCACAATTGATCCCCCTCCTTCTCACTTTGCTGTGATACACTAACTGTACATTTATACAGTCACCTCCTGATTGTGGAGAACATCAATGGCAGTGAACCAACTTTTCTATTCGGATAAGGACGGGCTAGATATGGCAGTGAAGCACCCGGACACCCTGCTCTTTAAATCCAAGGCCGAGGCCGATGCCCGGGACAAAATGCTGGAGCTGGCCGAAAACATTCGCGTGTTTCTGATGGCACGAGTGGAAGGCTTGAGTGAAGAGCTGGCCGATGAGTGTTCGGTGGCGATTGCGCAAAACAAAGCGTTGTTTCAAAAAGCGCTGAAGAAACCGGATGTGTTGGTCGAGGCCGTAGCGGACAAGGGTGAAACCGATCACTCCGGTTGATACCTGCCGGGTTTGACCACAGAAAACTAGTAGAGGATAAGCCTGACCAGAATGGCCGCCACCATCGCCAGAGTGATCCATTTCACCCATCTGGCGCCCTGGTTACTCACATTCACACGAACCGCGATAAATGCGCCGGTGATATTGCCAAGCGCCAGCGTCAGGCCCATCCCCCACCGTACCTGGTCACTGATGGCAAAAATCAGCAGGGCCGGCAAGGTATACAGTAAAACGATGGCAACCTTGAATACGTTCACCTGGCGCAGGTCTATTCGCAACATTCGGTACAAAACCACCAGGAACAGTGCGCCAACCCCCACCTGAATGAAGCCGCCATAGATACCAATCAGGAACATGGCCAGATAGATAACAGGGCCTAGCCTGTCCGGCGTCAGCGGGCGGGTGTCGAGCTTTGGCTGGGGCAGCAGCATGAACACCGAAGCCCCGACCATAGCGACCACGAGCACGAACTCAAAGACTGCGTCGGCCACCCAGGTGGCCACCCAGGCTCCGAGTAGCGAACCCAGAACGGCCGGGACAGCAAGATGCAGGCTGACCACCAGGTTGCTGTGTCCAAGCCGATGGAAGCTGCCCACCGCCATAATGCTCTGACAGGTAATGGCAACCCGGTTGGTGCCATTTGCCACCTGGGGTGGCAACCCGAGAAACATGAGCAACGGCAGAGTCAACATGGACCCACCGGCAGACAACACATTGATGAAACCCGCAAGACCACCCAGAGCAAGCAGGGCCAGAACTTCGATTACCGTCATGATTCAGCCCGGGCAGCCTGCTCCAGTGCCGGCGAAGCTCTGCCCCGACGGGCGCTCCAGATCAGAACTGCCACAAAAATCACCACGCCTGCACCATCCAGAAGAACCTGCCCGTGGGGCCAGAGCATGAGAGCTCCAATGGGGAACATCAGCAGTCGCAAAACCGGGTGGAGCTTGTGCTCCAGATAGCCTTCAAGCCCGGCGATAATGGCGTAGAGACCAAACAGGGCGAAGCAGAACACCCGGATCATTTCGGTGAAATCACCGGTAATCAGCGGTGAGTAGGCAAACAGCAGCGGCACGATATACAGCCCCTTGGCCAGCTTCCATGCGGTAAAGCCGGTACGCATCTGCGGTGTACCGGCAATCGCCGCTGCCGCGAACGCCGTCAGGCAGACCGGCGGTGTCACGTTCGAGTCCTGCGACAACCAGAAAATGATCATATGCGCAGCCACCAACACCATCGACAACGACGCCGGCGACAGCGCCTGTTCCAGTAACTGTGTGCTGAACGTATCCGGCACCACTGCCAGGAGCTGCTCGGCCGTGGCCCTGTCCATTGGCGCATTCAGCAGTTCCATTTTGTCCGGGGCCGCCAGCATAAAGATGGCTTTCGCCTCTTCCGGAAGATTACCGCTTACCAGCAGTTCCAGCACCTGGCTCTGGGCAATCAGATTGTAAATGGCGGGTGCCGATAACGTCGCCAGCACGATGTAGGCTGCCGTAACCGGCAGGCCCATACCCAGAATCAAGGAGGCCAGAGCCACCAGCAGGATTGTGATAACCAGATTTCCCCCGGCCCAGTCGGTAATCATCAGGGAAAAGGTATTCCCGATTCCCGTGGTAGAAACGACCATCACAATCAGGCCGACGGTGATCAGAAGAATCGCCGTCGTGGTGATGTTTTTAGCGCCCATGGCCAGGGCATCCAGAATATCCCTGATCCCCATCGGGTGCCTGGACAGCCATGAAGCAACAATCACCGACAGAATGGCGATGCCGGCGGCATAGGTTGGCGTGAAGCCGTAGATAAGCGCCCCAACAAGCACAGCCAGCGGCAACAGAAAGTGCCAGCCATCTTTCATGACTTCTTTCAGGGACGGGGCCTCGTCATCTTCCAGTTTCACGGCATGACTGCGCTTCGCCTCAATACGTACGAACATGGCCACCGAAAGGAAGTACAACAGAGCGGGCAACGCCGCCACACCAATGATGGTCAGGTAGGACACCTGGGTGTAAGACGCCATGATAAACGCCCCGGCGCCCATCACCGGAGGCATCAGCTGACCACCGGTGGATGCCGCCGCTTCAACGCCGGCAGCAAAACGGGCCGGGAAGCCCGCCTTGCGCATCAGGGGTATGGTGATAACACCGGTAGATACTGTATTGGCAACACTGGAGCCGGAGACCGACCCCATCAGCCCCGAGGAAAAGACCGCCACAAAGCCAGGGCCACCGACAAAGCGGCCGGCAGCGCAACGGGCCAGTTCAATAATAAAATCGCCGGCACCGGACTTGACCAGAAATGCGCCGAACAGGATAAACATGAACACGTAGGTCCAGGATATCCGCGCGATCGACCCCAGCATACCCTGGCCACCGAGGTAGGAACGAAACAGCACCGTTTCCCATGTCAGGCCCGGGAAGTTAAAGATGCCGCCAACATACTGCCCCCACCAGGCCACATAGGTCAGAGCCACTATACACAGCAGCGGAATGAACCAGCCCACGGTCCTTCGGGCAAACTCAAGAATCAATACCACTGCGGCGATAGAGACAACCCAGTCTGCCATATTGAAATTGACGCCACGCTGGTAAAGATCATCCTCGAAGAGAATCAGATAGAAGGCACAGGCCAGTGCCACCAGGCCAAGTATGACATCTACACCGAAGACCACACGCTGACCCGTAAGCGAGCGCGCTTTGAGCATCGGGTTGGTCAAGGTGCAGATCAGACCAAACAGGCCAAAATGCAACGCCGACGTCCACAAGGTCGAAAGAGTGGAGAAGGTGTTGAAGTACAGGTGAATCAGCGCCGCACCGATGGCGAGCCAGAAAATCACCGGCCCTATCAGCCGATGTTCCAGTCGCCTGGCTGCATTGCCGCCGCTTTCGTCGCGAACCTCCACTGGAGGTTCGCCTGTTTCCTTCTCAGCCATGATTACTCGGCGATCAGACGATCAGGAATAGTGAGGCCCTGCTCCTGATAAAACCGGACAGAGCCCGGATGCAACGGCATCGGCAAACCGGCAATCGCTTTTTCAAGCGCCATCGCCTTGGTCGCAGGATGGATGTTGTTCAGGAACGGCAGATTGGCGTAGATAGTTTTCGTGATCTGGTAAACATCCTCTTCGGGAACATCTGCCCGCACAGCGAGAATATTGGGTTGGGCAATGGTTTCAATCGCCTCGTCCTGATTGGGATAAGTGCCCGCCGGGATGGTGTACGGGGTCCACAGTTCGAAGTCACTGTTTACTTCAGCCAACTGCTCTTCGGTGAAATTCAGCGTGGTAATATCGCTCCCCATGTTGGCATAAGCCCGGGTAACGGCTGATGCCGGAACGCCGGCCGGAATGTTCATGCCATCAATATTGCCATTCTGCAGTGCATCTGCACTGGGGCCATAGCCGAGATAGGCCAGGTCGATCTTGTCCAGATCAATACCCACATTGCCCAGGATAAACCGCCCCGACCCCTCAGTGCCGGAATTGCGGGCCCCGATGGAGAAGCTTTCACCGTAGAGATTGGTCATATCCTCAATGGTGCCGGTGTCCGCCAGATCTTTGGACACCACGAAGTGCTCAACGTTTTGCCAGAGCATGGACACGGAGCGGAGGTTTTTATAGGCCTTGGGTACCGGCCCGGTGCCGTTCCAGGCGTAAGCGCCGTAAAGCCCCTGGAGAATACCAAACTGAATCTGATCCTCATCCATCAGCTTGAGATTCTCGCCGGAACCGGCGGAGCTGATGGCAGACACGGAAATACTGGTCTTGGGCTCCAGCTTTACTTTGATCAGCGTGGAAAGGGCAACGCCCACGGGGTAGTACGTGCCCCCGGTCGTCGCAGTGCCCATTACATAGTTGCCTTCCGCCTGCGTCCCTGAAGAAAAGGAAAAAATGGCGGCTGCCAGCACGCCCGCGGCGGATTTCAGAAGTCGGTTCTTGTTCATCATCCTTCATCCTTTTGTGATTATTTTGTCCGAAACTGAGGTCTCGCCTTAACTAACGTAGCGGCTAAAACACAGATCTACCAGTTCTGATAGTTGATCTTTTCCTGTAACGAGAATCGGTTGTATGCACTGGCCTACCATCAACCCGCCTGTCAGAATACGGGCTGCTCTGGATCTTTGAATCGTCTGAAAGGAAAGCGACATGATGATGACCCACCTGGCCGCCATTGTAGTGGCACTGTGCTTGTTCGGTTGGCTGGGACTGCGAGCCCGCAAGACAGCCGACGGCATTGACGACTATATGACAGCCCGCAACAGTCAGGGCGCTGCTACCATTGGCCTGTCCTTTCTTGCGTCCGGCATGGGTGCCTGGATTCTCTTTGCGCCCCCGGAAGTGGGGGCATTTGTTGGGCCGGTCGCGCTTGCCGGCTATGCACTCGGCGCGGCATTGCCGTTTATCGTATTCGCCGCACTGGGACCCCTGATTCGTAAACGCATGCCGAAAGGGCGAAGCATCAGTGAGTTTACTGAACAGCGGTTCGGTAAGGGTATGCGTCGGTGGGTTTCGGTGATCTCCGTTCTCTATATGGCATGTTTCCTGGCAGCGGAATTGACGGCCATCGGCTCTATTACCGGGCTGTTGTCAGATCTGAACGGCCAGATCGTGATCATTGGCATAGCCGTGACGACTCTGATCTACACCACCTGGGGAGGACTGAGGGCCAGCCTCGCCACTGACCGTTGGCAGGCACTCTTGTTGATGGCCCTGCTGGCCGTTGTTCTGTTTGTGGACTGGAAACATCTGCCCGCTGCCGCAGAGTCTGCCGACCTGCCCGGCATTCCTTTCTGGAGTGCGGTCAGCGTGGCACTTACTCTGGTGCTCGCGGTGACAGCCGCCAACCTCTTCCACCAGGGATACTGGCAGCGTGTCTGGGCAGCGCGCGATAGCGCATCACTGTGGAAAGGCGCGATTCTTGGCGGTGGCACCACCATCGTTGTCGTGGCGATAGTCGGCGGGCTCGGCATGAGTGCAGCGATGGCAGGTCTGGATCTGGGCACACCACCCATTCCTTTCTTCGCCCTGCTCAGTGAGGCGCCGCAATGGCTGGGCGCCGTAGCGTTGGTGCTGGCGGTAACGCTGGTGGCATCTTCGGTAGACACACTCCAGAACGGCATTGCCTCTCTGGCGGTGGCAGAGAAGAAGGGTCTGACACTGACTTCCGCACGCTGGGTGACGGTGGCACTGATGGTTCCGGTTGTTGCTATCGCGTTGCAGGGCGCATCTGTTCTGCGCCTCTTTCTGATCGCCGATCTTCTGTGCGCAACGGCCATCATTCCGGTGCTGATGGGGCTATGGCCCCGCGTAACCGCGAGCGCCGCCATGGCAGGGGCACTGGCCGGACTGGGCGGAGCAGTAGTGCCCAACTGGGTGATGACCGGCAGCCTGTCTGAAGCCGTCCATATCGCCAGCTTCCCCGGTGGAGCGCCAACACTGGCGCCGTTCGCCGGTGCCCTGCTGGCATCAGCCGGCGCTACTCTGCTGTTGACGCTTTTCCAGGGCCGGGAGTCCGGTTCAGGGCAAATCCGTCACGGCGCCAGTTGATGATGAACTCACTGTACGCGCGTACTTCGCCAGAACGCCCCGAGTAACCCGGGGCTCCGGCGGCGTCCAGGCTTTTCGCCGCCTTTCCAGTTCCTGGTCCGAAATATCCAGCACAATCGAGTTATTTACGGCATCAATGGTGACTGTATCGCCATCCTCCACCAGGGCAATCGGGCCGCCCACAGCGGCTTCCGGCGTAATGTGACCAACCACAAAACCATGACTACCGCCGGAGAACCGGCCATCGGTAATCAATGCCACATCGCTGCCCAGGCCCTTACCCATAATGGCTGACGTCGGGCTCAGCATCTCACGCATGCCGGGGCCGCCTTTGGGCCCTTCATAACGAATCACCAGGACATCGCCGGCGACAACGGTGCCATCCAGAATGCGCTCCTGGGTTTCCTCTTCAGAGTGGAACACCCGGGCCCGCCCGGAGAAATGAGTACCTTCCTTGCCAGTAATCTTAGCGACCGCGCCCTCGGGTGCCAGATTGCCGTAAAGAATACGCAGGTGGCTATCCGCTTTTACCGGGTTATCAAACGCATGAATGATCTGCTGGTCTTCCGGGTAAGGATCAACACTTGCCAGATTCTCCGTCAGGGTTTTTCCGGTCACGGTCAGACAGTCACCGTGCAGCAGGCCACGCTCCAGCAGCATCTTCATCAACGGCTGAATACCGCCAATGGCCACCAGTTCAGACATCATGTAATGCCCGGAAGGGCGAAGATCGGCCAGTACAGGCACCCGCTTACCGATCCTTACAAAGTCATCCAGCGACAGCTCCACCCCGACGGTGTTGGCCATAGCCAGAAGATGCAGCACTGCGTTGGTAGAGCCACCCAGAGCGATCACCACCGTAATGGCGTTCTCGAAGGCCTCGCGAGTCATGATGTCGGAGGGTTTAATGTCTGCATCAAGCAGCTTCAGAACGGCCTCACCGGCGGCCTCACAATCGGCCAGCTTGGTGTCTGAAACGGCATTCTGCGCCGAACTGCCCGGCAGACTCATACCCATGGCCTCAATGGCAGACGCCATGGTATTGGCGGTATACATCCCGCCACAGGAGCCCGGCCCGGGAATGGCAGTCTCCTCGATCTGCTTTACTTCAATCAGGTCCATATTGCCCCGGGCATGGGCACCGACTGCTTCGAACACCGAAATAATGTCCGTATGGTTCTCGCCGGGCATGATGGTGCCGCCATAAACGAAGACCGCCGGACGATTCAAACGCGCCAGGCCCATCATGCAACCAGGCATATTCTTGTCACACCCGCCAATCGCCACCAGGCCATCAAAGCCCTCACAACCGGCAACCGTTTCGATGGAATCAGCAATCACTTCCCGGGAGACCAGGGAATACTTCATCCCCTGCGTGCCATTGGCAATCCCGTCTGAAATGGTGATGGTGTTGAAAATAAGGCTCTTGCCGCCGGCCTCGTCAGCGCCCCGCGCGGCTTCCCGCGCCAGACCATCAATATGCATGTTGCAGGGGGTGAGATTACTCCAGGTGGAGGCAATGCCAATCTGCGGTTTCCGGAAATCTTCGTCTTTGAACCCGACGGCCCGCAACATGGCCCGGCTCGCGGACTTGTTAATGCCGTCGACCACCGGAGCGGAATGGCGGCGCCTTTTATCAGTCGTCATGAACTTGCCTCCCCTTGCGTTATCTTGAGTTACTCAACACCCTCAAACAAGTCTGTTGGATAGTGAAGCTCTTTTCTGTCCTGGTAGATTCTGTTGTGCTCGATCGCTTCAGAAACCGGCCGGAATGACCGGCGGTGCTGGGGCGTAGCCCCCAGGCGATTCAGGGCCTCAAGGTGCACCGGCGTAGGATAGCCCTTGTGCTGGGCCAGACCAAAACCGGGATATTGTTCGTCCAGTGCAGCCATTTCCCGGTCCCGGGTCACTTTTGCCAGTATCGAGGCCGCACTGATGGCCGCAACACGGCTGTCCCCTTTTATGACGGGTTCCGATGGCCATTGCCAGTCCGGGCAACGGTTACCATCAACCAGCACATACTCCGGCTCAACACAGAGCCCTGCCACCGCACGCTGCATGGCCAGCATGGTCGCCTGATAGATGTTCACCCGGTCAATTTCATCGGCCTCACAGCGGCCAAGGCTCCAGGCGGCCGCTTTCTCAATAATCTCATCGTAAAGCCTGAGCCGTTTTTTCTCGGTCAACTTCTTGGAATCCGCCAGCCCGTCAATCGGGCGATCCGGGTCCAGAATAACCGCTGAGGTCACCACGGCACCAATCAACGGGCCCCGGCCAACCTCGTCCACGCCAGCCAGGAGCCGGCCCCTGTAGGCACATTCGAAAGGCGGCAACGGTTTTACAGCCATCAGCCTGTACCCTCCAACAGCTCTGAAATCGCGGCCGCAGCGCGCTCATCGGCACCCTGACGCAGGGTTTCATGCAGTTCGGAAAAAGCCAGGTGCAGGCGTTCACGCTCCTGTTCGTTTTCAAGGCGTTCCAGCACAGCAGCACCCAGGGCTTCGGGCGTTGCGTCATCCTGCAGCAGTTCCGGCACCAGTTCTTTTTTTGCCAAAAGGTTCGGCAGGGCAACCCACGGCACTTTCACCAGACGGGACAGCAGCTTGTAACTGAAGTTACTCAACCGGTACCCCACCACCATGGGCTTTTTCAGCAACATGGCCTCAAGGGTGGCCGTTCCGGACGCCAACAGAACCACATCGCTGGCTTCCATCACCTCCCGGGAGCGACCACGGACCAGCGTCACCGGCAGCTTCACTGCCAGCGAATGCACCAACGCCTGAACCTGCTTTTCACGGTCGCGGTTCACACAGGGAATGACCAGTTGAATATCGGGCCGGCGAGCCTGCAACCAGCGGGCGGCTTCCAGAAAAAGAGTGCCCAGGCGCTCCACTTCACCGCCCCGGCTACCGGGCAGAATCGCCAGTACGGGCTTGTCGGCATCCAGCCCAAGGTTTTTACGTGCCGCCAGGGTATCTGGCTCCATGGCGATCCGGTCGGCCAGAGGATGGCCCACAAAGGCGACAGGCACCTGGTGCTCTTCGTAGAATCTGGCTTCGAAGGGAAACAGGGTCAGCATCAGGTTGACCGATTTGGCGATCTTGAAGATTCGCTTCTGGCGCCAGGCCCAGACCGAGGGGCTGACATAGTGCACCGAAGGAATGCCCGCCTCACGGCAACGGCGTTCGATAGCGAGGGTAAAATCCGGAGAGTCGATTCCGATCACCACATCCGGGCGATTGGCAAAGAAGTAATCCAGCAGGCGGGAACGAATGCTGAAAAGCTCGCGAATACGGCCAAGCACCTCCACCAGCCCCATCACGGACAGCCGTTCCATGGGCACCAGTGAGTGGAAGCCTTCAGCAATCATTTCATCGCCGCCAATACCGACAAATCGGGCACCGGGATAACGCTTCCGGAGGGAGCGAATGAGGCCGGCACCGAGGATATCCCCCGATGCCTCACCGGAAATAATGGCAAAAACAGGCTGGCTGGAAAGCTTGGCTGGTAACGTACTGGGAAGGCTCAACGGCAGTCTCCTGCCGGATCAGCGAATGATGCCGCGATCTGTTCCCCGCAGCGAATCAATCAGCGGCTGAATTTCAGGTACATCGGAAAAGCTGTCTTCCAGCTCCAGGACTGCCTGGTCGGTGGTCAGGCCCCGACGATAAATCACTTTGTAGGCGCGGCGCAGGGCAACCAGAGCATCTTTCGTAAAGCCACGGCGCTTGAGCCCTTCGACGTTCATGCCATGAGGTTCGGCCGACTGACCACTGGCCATCACATAGGCAGGAATGTCCTTGAGTACAATGCTGCCACCAGCTGCCATGCTGTGGGTGCCGATATGACAGAACTGGTGAACCATGGTGCCACCGCCCAGAATGGCATGGTCACCCACCGTGACGTGCCCCGCCAGTGTGGCGCAGTTCGCCAGAATGGTCTCGTTTCCGACCACGCAGTCATGAGCCACATGTACGTAGGCCATCAGCAGGTTGCCATTGCCGATGCGGGTTTCACCCCGATCCTGAATGGTGCCGCGGTGAATGGTGCAGTTTTCACGGATAACGTTATCGTCACCAATCACCAGAGTCGTCGGTTCGCCAGCGTATTTCTTGTCCTGGCATTCCTCGCCAATACTGGAGAACTGAAAAATACGGTTGTTACGGCCAATCACCGTCGGGCCCTTGACCACCACATGGGAGAGAATTTCAGTGCCCTCACCAATCTCCACGCCCGGCCCGATATAAGTCCAGGGCCCGACGGTTACGTTGTCTGCCAGCTTGGCTGACGGGTCCACAATTGCCTGAGGGTGGACGCCCGACCAGTCATTTGTTGCCATCAAACTTCTCTCTCAGCGGTCAGTATTTCCGCCACGCAAACCACTTCACCATTGACCAGTGCGCGACAACTAAATCTCCAGATACCACGCTTGGACGAGACAAGCTCGGCTTCCATATCCAGGCGGTCTCCGGGTACCACCGGGCGCTTGAAACGAACTTTACTCGACCCGGCAAGGTATTGTATCACGCCATCTGAAGGCTTCCGGCCCATTGTCACAAAACCGAGAATTCCGGAAAGCTGAGCCATAGCTTCAATCAGGAGCACACCCGGCATAATGGGGTTCTCAGGAAAATGCCCGGTAAAAAACGGCTCGTTGAACGAAATATTCTTGTAGCCTTTAATCGATACTCCGCTCTCCACCTCAGTTACCCGATCCACCAGCAAAAACGGGTAACGGTGCGGTAGACATTCCAGAATTTCATCGATATACATCATGTTCTACGGCCTCAGCCTTTTGATTTCTTTTCGAGTTCTCGCACGCGTCGTGCCAGAGCATCCAGTTGTCGGAAACGTACAACGTTCCTGCGCCAATTCCGGTTGGCATCCGCACCGGTGCCCGAGGAATACACCCCCGGCTCACGAATATCACCGGTGACCATTGTCATGCCGGTTAAATGAACATTATCGGCAACCGTCAGGTGGCCAGACACCACAGAAGCACCGCCGAACACACAATGCTGGCCAATACGGGTGCTGCCGGCGATACCGACCATTCCGGCCAGCGCGCTGTGGTCACCCACATGAACGTTGTGGGCAATCTGGATCAGGTTATCCAGCTTTACGCCGTTGCCAATAACCGTGTTGTCCAGTGCGCCCCGGTCAATGGTGGTATTGGCGCCAACTTCCACATCGTCGCCGAGCTCGACACCACCCAGTTGTGCAATTCGCTGCCAGGCCCCTTTTTCGTTGGCAAAACCAAAACCATCCGAACCGATAACAGCACCGCTGAGAATATGACAACGCTGGCCAACAACAACATCGTGGGCAAGGGTCGCGCGGGGGCGTATAACCGTGTGATCGCCGATACGGGAGCGAGCACCAATAACGGAACCGGCACCCACAACCACATGGGCACCGATTGAGACATCTGCCTCAATCACCACGTGAGGACCGATACTCGCGGTATCATCAATACGGGCGGAATCATCAACCACAGCAGTGGCATGAACGCCGGCCGGCGCAACGGGCGAAGGTTCAAACCAGTGGCTGAGCCGAGCATATCCCAGGTAGGGGTTGTCCAGTAACAGGACATTCGTCGGACAACTCTCCGCGAACTCAGGCGACACAATTACTGCCGAAGCATTGGATTCGCCAAGATACTTGCTATAGGCGGGATTGGCCAGGAAGCTGATCTGGCCCGGGCCAGCTGCCTGCAAGGTGGCCAGCCCGGAAATCAGTGTGTCGGGATCTCCCCGGAGCCTGGCCCCCAATGCATCGGCTATCTCCTGTAGCCGATAGGACGTCTGTGTCATCATCTTCTCCAGATACCGGGGCCGGGGAGCCCCTGTTTATCATTCGTTCAGTTTATTCAGCAGACTCTCTGTCAGATTCATATCCGGTTTGGCGTAAACTACGGCCTCACTGGGCAGAATCAGGTCCAGATCGTTTTCTTCGAGAAGCTCTTTAACCGCTGCATCCACTTCAGGGCGGGCGCTTTCCACAAATTGCTGTTTACGCTGATTAACCGCGGAATCCAGGCGCTGCTTGAGCTGATTGAACTCCTGCACTTTCTGCTGGAACTGACCAGAAAGTTCCTGGCGCTCGCTCTCGTTCATCATGGCGCCATCTTTCTGCAGTCTGTCCTGCAGTTTTTGCGCTTCCTGCTGAGCCTGACGAACCTGCATTTCATCGTCGCCAAAATCCTGTTCCAGCCTCTCGGAAAAAGCCCGGGCTTCATTGGAAGAGAACAATGCCTGCCGCAAGTCAACCACGCCAATCCGTGTCTCGGCACTTGCCTGCATTGAAAACGCCACCATCAGAATAGCGCCAATGAGGGTGAATAAACGGGTCATGATCAATCTCCTTGATATTGCTCTTTGTTGTTGCTTCACAAAACTCAGAAGCTCTGGCCCAGCGAGAACTGGAACACCTGGGTGTCGTCACCCGACTGCTCGTTCAGCGGCTTGGCCAGACTGAAGGCCAATGGGCCAACGGCGGTGATCCACTGGAAGCTGACACCGGCGGAAGCCCGAACCTCACCCAACTCCTCTTCAGGGTCGCCGTCCCGCGCCGTATCAAATACCTGGCCAGCATCCAGGAACAGCGAGGTCCGCATGGAACGGGTATCACCGGCAAAAGGCGTGGGCACAATCAGCTCCAGGCCGGCTTCGGTGAGCAGGTTGCCACCGAAGGGGTCTTCATCACTGTAGCGGGTTCCCTGGCTGTTCACCCGGTCTACCCGGTTGCCCAGAGAGTTCGCTTCATAACCCCGGACAGAGCCGAAGCCACCGGCATAATAATGCTCGTAGAATGGCATCTGACTTCGATCGCCATAGCCATCCCCATAACCCAACTCACCACGTGCGCGAACAACCCAACGATTGGAGTCGGTCAACGGGAAGTAGTAATCGGTTTTATAGCTCGCCTTATAGAAAGTCAGATCACTGCCCGGCACTGCCACATCCAGTGACAACGAGTGGCTGTAGCCATCCGTGGGAAGAACGCCCCGGTTCAGGGTGCTGCGCCGCCAGTTTCCGAAAACAAAATAGTTGAGGAAAGAGTCACCTTCGACATCGGTAAACCTGCGAACTTCGTCGGACGTATAATCGCCTTCCTTGATGTTCGACTGGGTTAACCCCAACCCGAAATTCAATCGGGTAATAGAATCGGTCGGATAACCAAACGTCAGACGCGCACCATATTCATCCAGCAGATACGAAGAAATATCTTCCTCGTCATAGTCCGTCTGTCTGCCAAACACACTGAAGCCACGGCTCACGCCGTCTACCGTGTAGTATGGATCCGAATAGGAGATGTTGGCACTTTTCACCGAGTCACTGACATTGACCCCGAAGGAAGCCCGCTTACCGGTGCCAAAGAAGTTATTTTCCGACACCGAAGCACCCAGAATCACACCAGAGCTTTGAGAGAAGCCCACCGAGGCGGACAGACTACCGGTGGGTTGTTCGCTTACGCTGTAGTTCACATCCACCAGATCGTCGGTGCCCGGCACTGGCACTGTGTCAACATCCACGGTCTGGAAGAAGCCAAGCCGCTCCAGGCGAGTCTTGGAAAACTCGATGCGGTCGGTAGAGGCCACGCCTCCTTCCATCTGCGTCATTTCCTGACGCAGCACTTCGTCTTTGGTTGAAACGTTACCTTCGAAGTTGATCCGGCGCACATAAGCACGTTTGCCCGGCTCGACATAAAAAGTGACCGCGGCCGTATTGTCTTCGCCAGGTTCCGGAACCGCGTTCACGTTAGCGAAGGCATAACCTTCGCGGCCCAGACGGTAAGACAGCTGCTCGGAAATCTCGGTCATCCGCGCACGAGAGAACACATCGCCCTCTTCCAGCGTGATCAGCTCACGCAGCTCGTCTTCTTCAACGATCAGCTCACCACGCAGACGGATATCCGAGATGGTGTACTGCGGGCCCTCATCCAGAGAAATGGCGATGAACACCTGCTGCTTGTCAGGCGAAATGGACACCTGGCTGGAGGCAACATTGAAGTCCAGATAACCGCGATTCAGGTAGAAAGAACGCAGCGACTCCAGATCACCACTCAGCCGCTCACGAGCATACTGATCTTTGTTGGTCAGTGAATTCCACCAGCTACTGGTGCGTAATTCGAACAGATCGATCAGCTCATCGTCACTGAACTCCCTGTTACCCACAATATTGATATGCTGAATAGCGGCCACGGAGCCTTCGTTAATATCCAGGCGCACAGCTACACGGTTCTGCGGTAATTCCTCGGCCGTTGCTTTTACCCGGGCGTTGTAGCGACCCTGGCCGATATAAGACCGGAGAATTTCAAGCTCCAGGCGCTCAAGGGTGGCGCGCTGAAACACCTGCCCCTCTTCCAGCCCGGCACCGGCCAACGCATCCATCAGCATGTCGGTCTCAATATTTTCGTTACCATCAATCTCGATCGACGAGATTGATGGTCGCTCCTTTACCGACAGGATCAGCACACCACCATCGCGGCTGGCCTGCACATCGGTGAACAGCCCGCTGCGAAAGAGTTCCTTGATGGCATCAGCCAGGGCTGTTTCATCAATCTGCTCGCCAATATTGACCGGAAATGCAGAAAACACGGAACCTGCTGATACCCTCTGGAGGCCTTCCACCTCGATATCCGCCACCGTGAATTCATCTGCCAGTGCCGGCTTCACACCGGTTGCGCCAATCGCGAGGCCAACGGCTACAGCTAGAAGGGAACGTCTCATTCAGTTTTCGCCTGGTTAATGTGCGGTAAGGAGCCCGCAATTCTCACAACCGCATCAGGTCGTTGTAAAGAGCAAACACCATTAAAGTCAGAATCAAAGCCATACCAATTCGTAATCCAAGTGCCTGAACCTGTTCAGATACCGGCTTTCGGCGTATGGCTTCAATCGTGTAATAAACAATATGGCCGCCGTCCAGTACCGGGACCGGCAGCAAATTAAGCACCCCGAGACTGACACTCAGATAGGCCAGAAACCGGACAAAATCTTCAAAACCCGAACTGACACTGGCTTCGGCCACCCGGGCAATCGTAATCGGCCCGCTCAGATTGGTCGGTGACAATAGTCCGGTAACCATCTTCTTGATCGCCACCAGAGTCAACCGGGTGTCCGCCCAGGTTTCTGAAACGGCATTGGGAATGGCGTCAAGCGGGCCATAACGCACTTCCCTTAAAAGTTCATCCGGCCAGGAAATGTCCGCCACTCCCGCGCCGACAAAACCAATTTCCTGCCCTTCTTCGGTTGTTTTCGAGGCCGGGCGGACCGACAGTTCCCGGGTTTCACCATCCCGCTCTACCGTCAACTCCAGGGTCTGCTCCGGCGCATTGCGAATATGCTCAACCAATGCAAACCAGTCCGGCACAGGCTGTCCGCTGACCGCAACAATCCTGTCATCCGGTTGCAGCCCGGCCGCTTTCGCACGGCCATCTTCAGTCACCTGCCCCAGTACAGCCGGCACGTCCGGGCGTTTGGGTGTAATGCCGAACTCTCTTAACGGATCCGGGGTGTCGTCACTCAGCCGCCAACCACCCAGGCTGCCACTGACAGTGCCACGTGAACCATCCCGGGAAATTTCAAACGCAATCTGGCCGTGCTCTCCAGTTCGCTCGAGCAGTCTCATGCTCACGTCACGCCACGACGTCACCCGATGGCCATCCACCGAATGAAGCTCCATACCCTCTTCCAGCCCCACCTGCCCGGCTACGCTGTCGGATGACACCTCACCGACCACCGGTGCCACCGAGGTAACTCCCACCACGCCCAGCAGCCAGTAGGCGGCAATGGCAAAGATAAAGTTAGCCAATGGGCCAGCTGCGGCAATCGCAATTCGCTGTGACGGTGGTTTGGACGTAAAAGCCTGATCTTTCAGCTCTTCCGGAACCGGGCCTTCCCGTTCATCCAGCATTTTCACGTAGCCGCCCAGCGGGATTGCCGCTACAGCGTATTCAGTGCCCTGGCGGTCATACCAGGAAAACAGTGGCTTACCAAAGCCCACGGAAAAACGCAGGACTTTTACCCCGAAGCGCCGGGCCACCCAGAAGTGCCCGAATTCGTGCAGGGTGACCAGAATACCAAGGGTCAGAGCCAGTGCCAGAACGGATTGGATGATCTGCATAATAAGTCCGCTTAGCGCCTCGAGTCAGTGTGAGCGCAACAGTGCCTGTGCGCACTGCCGGGCTTCGGCATCCTTGGCGAAGATGATGTCAAAATTGTCGGCCGGCACAACATCCACAGCCAACAAGGTCTGCTCTATGATAACGGGGATCTCCGAAAAGCACAGCCTGCCGGCCAGAAAAGCCGCTACAGCCACTTCATTGGCGGCGTTCAACACCGCCGGTGCCGTACCTCCGGCAGCAAACGCTTCCGCCGCCAGACGCAGGCAGGGAAACCGTTGCTGATCCGGCCGCTCAAAATGGAAGCGCCCAATGGCAAAAAGATCAAGCGGTGCCACACCTGCCTCTATACGCTCGGGCCAGGCCAGGCCATTGGCTATGGGGGTCCGCATGTCCGGACTGCCCATCTGCGCAAGCACAGAGCCATCAGCGTACTCCACCATGGAGTGAATAATGCTTTCAGGGTGAACATGTACTTCGATTGAATCGGGCGTAGTATTGAACAGCCAGCAGGCCTCAATCAACTCCAGCCCTTTGTTCATCAGTGTGGCGGAATCCACCGAGATTTTCTGACCCATAGACCAGTTGGGATGAGCACAGGCCTGAGCGGGAGTTACATCGCGCAGCGCTTCGGCCGGAAGGCTACGAAAAGGGCCTCCCGAAGCCGTTAAAAGAATGCGGGTAATACCTGCGGCGGCCGGATCACGAACCTTATCGGCGGGCATACACTGAAAAATGGCATTGTGCTCGGAGTCTATGGGCAACAGCTCCGCACCAGACTCGGCCACCGCGTCCATAAACAACCGGCCGGACATCACCAACGCTTCCTTGTTGGCCAACAGCACCCGCTTGCCCGCACGTACGGCGGACAGCGTTGGTGCAAGACCAGCAGCACCAACAATGGCCGCCATGACAGTATCGCACGCAGAATCCGCAGCCACGGATTCAAGCCCCGCTTCGCCACCAAGAACCTGAATCTCCGGACAATCCGACAACAAATCAGCCAGTTGTTCCGCTGCCCCGACATCGGCCATCACGGCGAACCTGGGGGAAAATTCCCGACAGAGCTCCGCAAGTTCGGCAACACGGGTTCCTGCAGTCAGTGCATGCACGGAAAAGCGATCCGGATGGCGCCGGATAACATCCAGCGTACTCAGGCCAATCGATCCCGTAGCACCGAGAATGGTGAGACAGCGCTTGCCCATCACAATGGCCCTGCCGACAACCAGCCCAACAGGGTAAGCAACAACGCAAACACCGGTATCGCGGCGGTCAGACTGTCGATTCTGTCCATGATACCCCCATGTCCCGGCAACAGCTGGCTGCTGTCTTTAATGCCACGAAACCGTTTAAGCATGCTTTCCAGAAGGTCACCCAGCACCGACACCATACCTGTGACCGCACTGGCGATCATCAGCAACACAGTCTGCGGGAAACTGGCAGACGCCAGTAAACCAGCGACAATGGCCAACACCAGAACCGCCACCAGACCACCCCAGACGCCGGCCCAGGACTTGCCCGGGCTGACCCTGGGCGCCAACTTGGCTTTACCAAACGCCCGACCGGCAAAATAGGCACCAATATCGGCCACCCAGACCACACAGAAAATATAGAGAATTGCCAGAAGGCTGTTGGTGACTTCGCCAAACTCAAGACCACCGGTGCGTAAATGGTTGAGCCCCACCCAGGCGGGCACGAGCACAAACACGCCCATAAGTGCACGTAAAGGCACACTCCCCCAGCGGTCCGCCCCTGCCGGGTACCGGCACACCAGGGTAAAACACACCAGCCACCAGAGCACAGACAACCACAACACCTCAACAGCAGGTGCATGCCGCAATCCGAACAGCAAAGCTGCAAATACCAGGGCGTATATAACGCGGCCCGGCTGGCCTTCAATGCCAGACATATTGGCCCATTCCCAGGCACCCAGGGTAACAATAGCTCCGGTAAACAGAGCGAAGCCCAGCGGAGGCAGGAAGAAAATGCCGCCAACGGCGATGGGGGCAAGGATCAGCGCGGTAATTATTCGGGTTTTCAGCACGGCATTGGTCGCTTTATCGCGTTATTTTTCTGTGGAGCAGGCAGCAATCTGATCATCGGTCTGACCAAAACGACGCTTACGTCCGGCATAGACCGCCAGGGCCTCTCGCATCTGTTCCGCTTTGAAATCGGGCCAGAACACGCCAGGAAAGTAAAACTCGGTATAGGCCAGATGCCACAGCAGGAAGTTACTGACGCGCTGTTCACCAGCGGTACGAACCAGCAGGTCCGGCATAGGCAGATCACCAACGCTCAGGTGCTGCTGAACAAGCTCTTCGGTGATATCAGATGGCTGGAGCTCTCCGGCGGCCACCTTTTCAGCCAGCTTCCGGTTCGCCTGGGTAATGTCCCAGCGTCCGCCATAGTTGGCAGCAATCACCAGCGTCAGGCCGGTGTTGTCACGGGTCAGGCTCTCGGCTTTTTCCATCTGATCCTGGATAGCCGGACTGAAGGCGGAACGATCACCAATCATCCGCAACCGGATATTATTGCGGTGCAACTTGCGCACTTCCCGCTCGAGGGCAAACAGGAACAGGCGCATCAATGCCGAAACCTCTTCTTTCGGACGACGCCAGTTCTCGCTGGAAAAAGCGAACAGGGTAAGCACCTCAACCCCTTCACGGGCACAGGTTTCCACCACTGCCTTCACCGAATCCACACCCGCTTTATGGCCGGCCACGCCGTTCAGACGACGCTCTTTCGCCCAACGATTGTTGCCATCCATAATGATGGCAACATGCCGGGGAAGTTTACCTGCCGCCAGCGGAATATCCGCACTTGCCTGTTCCGTCATGAAACCCTCGACACGACAGGCAATCACCTGCCGTTTGTTGCACCTGTGAATCTGATTGCGGGTTAAACCGCCATCAGATCCTCTTCCTTGGCCTTCAACTGCTTGTCGATCTCGGCCGTGAACTTGTCAGTCAGTTTCTGGATTTCATCTTCGGCCTGACGCTCTTCATCCTCAGTGATTTCCTTGTCCTTCAGCAGCTCTTTGAACATGCTGTTGGCGTCACGGCGGGCGTTGCGCACAGAAACACGCGCATGCTCTGCATCGGCCTTGGCCTGCTTGACCATTTCCTTACGGGTTTCTTCGGTCAGCATGGGCATGGGAACACGGATAATGTCGCCGTTAGTCGCAGGATTCAGGCCCAGATCAGAACTCATGATGGCCTTCTCAATGGTCGGCACCAGGTTCTTCTCCCAGGGCGATACCGCCAGGGTACGGTTGTCTTCCACGGTAATGCCCGCCACCTGCTTCAGGGGCGTAGGCTGGCCGTAATAGCTGACCATCACGCTGTCCAGAATGGAAGGGTGGGCACGGCCGGTGCGAATTTTGTTGAAGGCCGAGTGCAAAGACTCAAGGCCTTTATTCATTTTCTTTTCGGCTTCACTTTTGATGTCGTCAATCACGTCAGCATCCTCAATAATGTTATTCGATCAATGTGCCTTCTTTCTCACCGGTTACGATGCGGGTCAGGACGCCGGGCCGGTTCATGTCGAACACCCGTAGCGGCATGCCATGATCCCGGGCCAGACAGATGGCTGTGAGGTCCATCACGCCCAGCTTCTTGTCCAGAACTTCATCGTAGGTCAGGTAATCGTATTTTTCTGCGGAAGGGTCCAGGTTGGGATCGGCAGAGTACACGCCATCCACCTTGGTGGCTTTGAGTACCGCGTCCGCTTCGATTTCGATACCGCGCAGACAGGCGGCCGAATCCGTAGTAAAGAACGGGTTCCCGGTGCCGGCGGCGAAGATCACCACATCGCCTTCTTTCAGGTCCCGCACAGCACGGCGACGGTCGTAGTGTTCAACAATACCGCTCATGGGGATGGCCGACATAACCCGGGTGCGAATATTGGAACGCTCCAGGGAATCGCGCATGGCCAGGCCGTTCATCACGGTCGCCAGCATGCCCATGTGATCGCCGGTCACCCGGTCCAGGCCGGCGGCGTTCAGGGCCGCACCCCGGAACAGGTTGCCCCCGCCGATCACCAGGCCTACCTGAACACCAATGCCGATCAGGGCGCCAATCTCAAGCGCCATGCGGTCAAGAACTTTGGGATCAATACCGAATTCATGTTCGCCTATCAGGGCTTCGCCACTGAGTTTCAGCAGAACACGTTTATATCTGGGCTGATTTTTCGAAGATGTCGGCATCGTGATCCCCTTTTCGTCTGTTAGCTATCCGGCGTCAAACCTTTGCAGGCTTGTATCTGACATACTCCTCATGAGCTTCACGCAAAAGGGGTATCTCAGATACAAGCCCGCCACGAAAGCCGGGAAAACCCGACTAACGTGGCAGACTCAGGTGGTGCTGTCACCTTTGTGACAGCACCCGGAAGCGGGATCAGGCTTTGCCTGTACCGGCGGCTGCAGCCACCTCGGCAGCAAAATCCACTTCTTCCTTCTCAATGCCTTCGCCAACTTCCAGGCGAACAAAGGCAACCAGCTCACCGCCGGCAGACTTGATCAGCTCACCAACAGTCTGGTCCGGGTTCTTGACGAACGGCTGTTCAACCAGGCTGTTTTCTTTCAGGAACTTCTTGATCCGGCCACCCATCATCTTTTCAACGATTTCGGCTGGCTTGCCTTCCATGTCCGGCTGAGCCTTGATCACATCTTTCTCTTTTTCCAGCTCTTCCTGCGGCATTTCATCCGGCTTGCCAACGCGCGGGTTAACCGCAGCAGCGTGCATGGCAACATCGCGAGCCACTTCCGGGTCACCGGCAGAGATTGCGACCAGAGAGGCAATCTTATTGGTGCTGTGAACGTAGCCGCCCACAACCGGACCTTCAACCTTCACAATGCGACGAACAGTGATGTTCTCACCGATCTTCTGAACCAGCGCTTCACGCTTGGCTTCCAGATCGCCATTCATCAGCTTGGCCACGTCGGTTTCGCCCTGTTCGAAAGCAACGTCCAGAACCTCGTTGGCAAAGTTGATGAGGTTTTCATCACGGGCAACAAAGTCGGTTTCGGAGTTCACTTCCAGAATGTAACCAACGGTGTTGTCATCAGAAATCTTGACCAGAGACACGCCTTCAGCGGCGGTACGGCCTGCTTTCTTGGCAGCCTTCAGACCAGAAGACTTGCGCAGCTCTTCGATTGCAGCGTCAACACTGCCTTCGGCTTCTACCAGAGCTTTTTTACACTCCATCATGCCAAGGCCAGTGCGCTCACGCAGCTCTTTGACCATTGCAGCGGTAATTGCAGCCATGTTCAATCCTCTTAACTTGTCCGATTCGGGGTAGGAAGGCATGCCCGCCATCTGACCGGCATGCCCTGCAAATCTGTTTACAACCCGGCCTTACTCGGCAGCGGGAGCAGCGCCCTGGGCGTCTTCACTGACTTCAACAAACTCGTCAGCGCCGCCGCCAGCAGCCTGGCTTGCGTCGATGCAGGCATCAGCAGCAGATTGCACATAGATCTGGATGGCGCGGATAGCGTCATCGTTACCCGGAATCACGTAATCAACGCCGTCCGGATCGCTGTTGGTATCAACAACACCAATAACAGGAATGCCCAGCTTGTTGGCTTCCTTGATGGCGATACGCTCGTGGTCCACGTCGATCACGAACAGAGCGTCCGGCAGGCCGCCCATGTCCTTGATACCACCGATGGAGCGCTCCAGGCGGTCCATTTCACGGGTACGATCCAGCGCTTCTTTCTTGGTCAGCTTGTCGAAAGTACCGTCTTTGCTCTGGCCTTCCAGATCACGGTAGCGACGGATGGACTGACGAATCGTCTTGTAGTTGGTCAGCATGCCGCCCAACCAGCGATGGTTGACGTACGGCTGGCCAGCGCGCAGCGCTTCTTCCTTGATGATCTTGGCGGCGGAACGCTTGGTACCAACGAACAGAATCTTGTTCTTGTTCTCTGCCAGCTTCTGAATCACATTCAGAGCTTCTTCCATGGCAGGAACAGTCTGCTCGAGGTTAATGATGTGAATCTTGTTGCGGGCACCGAAAATGAATTTAGACATTTTCGGGTTCCAGTAACGAGTCTGGTGACCAAAGTGAGCACCTGCCTTGAGCAGGTCACGCATATTTACCTGAGCCATGATAATTACCTTTTTAGCTTCGGGTTAGACCTCCACGCGTCCGATTGCCCCAACCAGTTCCCCTGCTTTCTCTATTGCGCTCAATGCGCTACGAGCAAGGTCCGGCACCCTGGGACAACGTGCTGACACGTGTGTGAATTTGCCGGATTCGTTTCCGGCGGCGCGTTTATACCACAAAGCACCATCGAAACGCCATTAATTTTAGCCAACCCCAACACTGAAGCTTCCTTGTACCTGAACCCTCCCGCCCTTAAAATGGGGGTTTGATGCATATCAACAGGAAGCCCGATGTCCGTAACGATCAAGACTCCCGAAGAAATTGAAAAAATGCGCGTGGCCGGTCGCCTGGCTGCAGACGTTCTGGAAATGCTGGACGAACACGTGAAGCCCGGCGTAACCACCGAAGAACTGGACCGGATCGCTTATGACTACATTGTGAACGAGCAGAAGGCCATACCGGCGCCGCTCAACTACAAGGGCTTCCCGAAATCCATCTGCACTTCCGTGAACCATGTGGTGTGCCACGGTATCCCCACCGACAAAAAGATTCTCAAACACGGCGACATCATCAATATCGATATCACCGTCATTAAAGATGGCTACCACGGCGACACCAGCAAGATGTGGATTGTCGGCAAACCCAAGCCAGGCACCGAGCGACTGATCCGCATTACCCAGGAATGCCTCTATAAGGGTATCGAACTGGTCAAGCCCGGCGCGCGCCTGGGCGATATCGGCCACGCCATCCAGAAACACGCCGAGAAACACCACTACTCGGTCGTTCGTGACTTTTGCGGCCACGGTATCGGCAAGGTATTCCACGAAGATCCGCAGGTCATGCACTACGGCAAACCGGATACCGGCCTGGAGCTCAAGGAAGGCATGACCTTCACCATCGAACCCATGATCAATCAGGGTAAATACCACACCAAAGTGCTGGCCGATGGCTGGACCGCTGTCACCAAGGATCACAAGCTTTCCGCTCAATGGGAGCACACGCTACTGGTAACTGCCGATGGTTGCGAAGTGCTGACCAAACGCCCTGACGAGTCGATTTAAGTGGTCCGAAGCGAGCTGGAATCCCGCATCAGCAACGACATCTCACCCGTGGCTGCTGCCCGGCAGTTGCTCCGGGACAGCTACAACGCAGACGCCGAAGCCTTTCAACAGGGCGCGGATGTCCGGGCACTGGTTCATGCCCGGGCCCAGACCATCAACAAAGTGCTGCGATTGATCTGGAACCGCTACCCGTTCTCCCGCTCTTCCGACATCGCCCTGATTGCCGTTGGCGGCTACGGCCGGGGCGAACTCCACCCGCATTCCGATATTGACCTGCTGATTCTTACCCGACACGGCATGGAGCCGGAGTGGCAGGACGACCTGAGCGCCTTTGTCACCCTGCTGTGGGACCTGAAACTCGACATTGGCCACAGCGTACGCAGCATGGATGAATCCATTGCCGCTGCCCGGGAAGACATCACCATCCTCACCAACCTGCTGGAAACCCGGACGATCGTCGGCCCCGACTGCCTGCGCACGGAACTGAGCAATAAAATCTATTCCGATGACGTCAGCACCGACAGCCAGTATTTTCTGGCTAAACGCGAAGAACAGCAGAAACGGCACAAGAAATACGGCGACACTGAGTACAACCTGGAACCCAACGTAAAAGGGTCTCCGGGCGCACTGCGCGATATCCAGACCATTGGCTGGATTACCAAGCGGCATTTCGGCTTGCAGAACATCTCCGATCTGACCCGTTTCAGCATCCTGACCTCCGAAGAACACGACATTCTTTACCGGGGCGAAACCTTTCTCTGGCGGCTGCGCTACGGCCTGCAACTGATTGCCGACCGCAATGAAAACCGCCTGCTGTTTGACCATCAGCGCACCCTGGCCGAGATGCTCGGCTACCGCGATGAAGGAAAACGCCTGGGCGTTGAACTGATGATGCAGCACTACTACCGCACCGTGCTGGCCCTGGCGGAGCTCGCCGACGTTATTCTGCAGTACTACGACGAGGCCATCCTCTCAACCGGCGGCGAAGACGAAATCCGCCCCCTGAACAAACGCTTCCAGATTCGCAACCGGTACATCGAGGCCGTCAACAATCAGGTCTTTGCCTACGCGCCCTATGCGATCATGGAAATCTTCGTGCTCATGGCCCAGCACCCGGAGATCAAGGGCATTCGCGCCACCACTATCCGCTCCCTGCGGGCGCACCGGCACCTGATTGACGACGCGTTCCGCTCAGACCTGGCCGTGACCACCCTGTTCATGGAATTGCTCCGCACCCCCCATGAGCTGGACCAAACTCTCTCGGCCATGAAGAAGTACAACGTACTGGGCCGCTACCTGCCGGAATTCGGCCAGATCATCGGCCAGATGCAGCACGACCTGTTCCACATCTTCACCGTGGACGCCCACACCATGCGGGTCATCCGCAACATGGTACGGCTGGGCAGCCCCGAAGCCACGACCGACTACCCACTGGCCTCGAGGCTGATTAACGGGCTGCCCAAGCTGGAGTCCCTCTACATCGCCGGTCTCTATCACGACGTTGCCAAAGGTCGCGGTGGCGATCACTCGGAACTTGGCGCCATCGACGCCGCCGAATTCTGCCAGCGCCACCACCTGAGCGAACGGGATACCCAGCTGGTGTCCTGGCTGGTGGAAAACCACCTGCTGATGTCCATGACCGCCCAGCGCAAAGACATCTCCGACCCGGACATTATTCAGGCCTTCGCCCGCTCAATGCCCAGCCAGGCGCACCTGGACTACCTGTACATCCTCACCGTGTGCGACATCAGTGCCACCAACCCCAAGTTGTGGAACACCTGGCGTGCGTCATTACTGCGCCAGTTGTACATTGAAGCCAAGCGTGCACTTCGCCGTGGCACCGACACCCCGGTAGATCGCCAGGCCTGGATTGACGCCACCCGCGAAGAAGCGCGACAAATCCTCCACGCCCAGAACATGACCGACGAGCAGATCGACCGGGTGTGGGATACCGTTGATGAGGATTACTTCCTGCAGGATTCCACCGTGGATATCGCCTGGCAGACCGCTGCCATTATCCGCCATGGCGACAACCCGGACCCACTGGTGCTGATCCGCGATACCCGCGGCGGCCCTACCGACGGCTATTCCCAGATCATCATTTATGTAAAAGACCGGGTCGCCCTGTTCGCTGCCACCACCGCCGTGCTGGAGCAGCTGAACCTGAACATCGTCGATGCCCGCATAAACTCCAATGACGACGGGCCCTACTCCATCAGCTCCTACGTGGTGCTGGATGAACAGGGTAAGCCATTGGGCGTGGATCCGGCCCGGAAGGAACGGGTGCGCACCCGGCTGATCGAAGAACTGGATGACCCGGAAGACTACCCGGACATCATCCACCGCCGAACCCCCCGGCAGCTCAAGCACTTCGCCTTCCCGACGGAAGTCACATTATCCAACGACACCATTAATCAGCGCACGGTGATGGAAGTGATCACCCCGGACCGCCCCGGCCTGCTGGCCCGCATTGGCCAGGTGTTGCTGGAACACCGGGTAAGGCTGACCAACGCCAAAATCGCCACCCTGGGCGAACGGGTGGAAGACGTCTTCTTCATCACCGACGAACACGGCACAGCCCTGCAAGATGCAGATGTCTGCCTGGCCCTGCAACAGGATCTCTCCAAAATGCTGGACGACATTCAATGAACCCCAATCTTGACCGACTACACCCTTACCCGTTTGAAAAACTGGCAAAGCTGAAAGCCGGAATTTCCGTCCCGGAGCACCTGGCGCCGATTTCTCTGGGTATTGGTGAGCCGAAACACCCGGCACCGCCCTTCGTGAAACAGGTCATTGCAGACAACCTGGATAAACTGGCCAACTACCCCACCACCAAAGGCACCGACGAGCTGCGCCAGGCCATTGCCGGCTGGGCCACCCGACGTTTCGAACTGACCGAAGGTTCGCTGGACCCCGCTCGCAATGTGGTGCCGGTCAATGGCACCCGGGAAGGCATATTCGCCCTGGTTCAGTCACTGATCGACAACAGCAAGCCGGCCACCGTCGTCAGCCCGAACCCGTTCTACCAGATCTACGAAGGCGCGGCATTTCTTGCCGGAGCCGATCCGGTCTACCTGGCCTGCGATGCCAGCAACGGCTTTATTCCGGATTTCGACGCCGTACCGGAAAACGTGTGGCGCGATTGCCAGCTGCTGTTTCTGTGCTCGCCGGGCAACCCGAGCGGCTCGGTCATTCCCCGTGAGACACTGACAAAAGTGATCAAACTGGCCGACAAACACGACTTCGTGATTGCCTCGGATGAATGCTACTCCGAACTCTACCCCAACGAAGCCAACGCACCCGAAGGCCTGCTGCAAACCTGCGCCGCCATCGGCCGCAACGACTTCAAGCGCTGCATTGTCTTCCACAGCCTGTCCAAACGCAGCAACCTGCCGGGCCTGCGCTCCGGGTTTGTAGCTGGCGACGCTGAGGTACTGGCCGGTTACCTGAAATACCGCACCTATCACGGCTGTGCCATGCCCGTTCACAATCAGCTGGCCAGCATTGCCGCCTGGAGCGACGAAGACCACGTACGCGAAAACCGCGCCGCTTACCGCGCCAAATTCGAAGCTGTGGTACCTATCCTGCGGGAAGTCATGAATGTCGACTTCCCCGACGCCGGCTTCTACCTCTGGCCCGAAACACCGATGAGCGACGAAACCTTCGCCCGGGAACTGTCTGCCCAGCAGAACGTACACGTACTTCCGGGCCGCTACCTCTCCCGCACCGTGGATGGCCACAACCCCGGCGAAAACCGTGTACGCATGGCGCTGGTGGCACCGCTGGAAGAGTGTGTAGAGGCCGCCAGGCGGATCGTGGAGTTTGTTAAACACAATGGATGAGTTGGCAAATCTCGCCGATCAAAAAATCCTGAGCACATGCTGAAGGCACTATTCAGGAATGTGCTTGAGATCAAGGTATACTTGAGGCTATTGACGATAAGCTTTTAAATAACACAGGCGGCCATGGGAGGCTGCCTGTTTTTAATATTATCCAATGGATGGATGCCGGTCATGGAAGCACCAGGAACACCCCCCTTTTCTCTCTCTGAAATCTTCAATACGCCCCTGTCCCAGTCCCGCCGACTGCTGACACTGGAAATCGCCGGAGCACCCCTGATGCCCCACCGCCTGGTGGGCGAACAGCGGGTGAATGCGCCGTTTCGTTACACCCTCGACTGCTTCTCACAGCAAGGTGATATCGAACTCAAAACGCTGATGGCCCAGCCGGCCCGGTTGTCGGTACTGCAGGCCGATGGCGGCTACCGTTATTTCCATGGTCTGGTGTCCGAAGCCGCCATGCTGGGCGAAGACGGCGGCGTTACCTACTATCAGCTGACCCTGGTGCCCTGGCTCGAAATGCTCAAACTGGGCCGCGACAGCCGCATATTCCAGGACCGCTCGGTGGTGGACGTACTGAGCGATGTGTTCGAGGGCCACGACCTGGCCCGGGGCGGCTACCGCTTCGACCTGCGCCGTGAGTATCCCGCCCGCAGTTACTGCGTGCAGTACCGCGAGAGCGACTTCCACTTCGTCAGCCGCC
>Ga0136557_1000417_pt1 | contig 32772 bp, 24 predicted proteins | sample AntRauTorckE6832_FD_104796 | JGI IMG/M metagenome (GOLD analysis project Ga0136557, IMG submission 104796) | Saline lake microbial communities from Rauer Islands, Antarctica - Metagenome Torckler E6 #832 | ecosystem: Environmental > Aquatic > Non-marine Saline and Alkaline > Saline | place...
AATAATAAAAAAATATCTGCTTTTCCTCACAGTTCGGTTATTTTAAAAAGCAGATATTTTTTTTGTTAAGACTTTTTTAATCTTTTCCTGGATTCTTTTACAAGTCTTGTAAAAAGTTTTCTCTGGCTTTTTTCATATAAAAGATATTCAGGATGCCATTGAACACCTAGTATAAATCTATTGCTGTCATGTTCTATACCCTGGACAACTTTATTCGGTTCAAAAGCTGAAATTTTAAGACATTTACCTGGTTGTTTCACAGACTGGTGATGTAGCGAATTAACTTTTAAATTTTTTTTGTTTAAAATTTTATAAAGCATTGAATCAGAATTAACAATAATATCTTTTTTAGGAAGAAGAGTTCTTATCATTGGATATTCTTCATAAAAATCTGTAATTTCCGGATGAAGGCTACCTTTATAGTATAAATTTATCAGCTGTGATCCCCGGCATATACCAAGAACAGGTATATCAGACTTATCTGCTTTATTAAGTACAAAATACTCAAGATTATCCCTTTTTTTATCAGTTTTTAATCTTTTTTTAGTAGAAAAAATCCATCTGAAGATTATAAGAGCCTGAAACATTAAATAAATAAAAAATCTTGTATGTTTCGTACGCGGCAGATCTGAGGGATCAAGAATAATGTTTTCCGGTTTTAAATCATAAAAAAGAGGATCTATATCTGAACCTCCACTTAGTATAAGCCCGTCAATTTTTTTATCTTTTAAAGGCTTCAACGGAGTTATCCACCTTGGAATTCCGCCTGAAAAAATAACAGCTATCGAAATAAAGAAAAAAGAAGAAAAACCGCCAAATGATGGTCCTGTAATACCGATCACAGGTTTCTTACCCATTTACAAACTCCTTTGATATTTCTATCCATTTGCTTTTATAAAAAAGTTTTTTTCGAGTTTTTAAATATAATAAACTTAATTTTTCAATTTTTTGTGTATCAGAAGCAAGTTCTTCAATCATATACCAGATATTCCATTCATCAGAAGGTTTCCATAAATCTGTTCCAATATTGCAGTTTGGAAGTCTGTAATGAAAAGCTGGTCTTTTTCCCACAAGCTTAAAATCTTTAACGTTTTTCTCTACTTTTTTTTCATCAATCATTGAAATAACCGGAAGCATATCAAAGGCTCTGTTTCGAGTTGGATTATGAACAATATAATCATTTATAAACATATCTTCAGAAGGCTTGTAATCGGGATTTAAAACAAGATTTACATATTCTTCAGGAAAATTATCTATAAAAGGAGTAAGTTTTCTGGAAAAATTAATTTCAGATTTTTTATATATATAATCAAACAGCAGAAAAAAGGAACGGAGATAATTAAGAAGGATTTCATGATTTAAAGAAGGAACTTCTGCATTTATATGCATTCCGAATGCATTTAGAAATGATGCTTTTGTTCCTTGTGCTCCCTTGTTTACAAGCTCATCTGATAATTGGTCAAGGACATAGAGTTTATCTAGTTCAACTGGCGGGGTCACTATTTCAAAAGGAACTATTGTTGATGCAAGCTTATTTAAAATATCTTCAACTGAAGGTTTTATTTTATAGGAGTCAAGATTGATTCCTGCTTTTCCAAGATATTTTTCATAAGCTTTATTAAGTAAAACATCTGCATCAATTATAATATTAAAATCGCCGAAGCTTGTATCTTTTACAATATACTCATACTTGCTTTTTTCTATAATTGTTCCTTTAAAAAGCTTTTTTACAGCTTTTGCTATTTCAAGCAGTTCTATACCTGTAAATTCAAGCTCAAATCCGGCTTTTCTTGTTTCGCCTTTATCATTTGTTTTATTTACAGGCAGTTTGAAATTCATAATTACCTATTTAAAAGTACCTATTTAATTTGATGAAATATAAAGTCAGGTTTTCGGCCTATTAAAATTTAAAGATTTAATTTTTATGCAAAATTATTCCTGCGGGAAGAGATTCGCCGAATCTTTGCTTTTCTTCAGTCTGTTCAACCCCTATTATATCAGTTAAATATTTCAAATTTTCATAATCTTTATAATTTTCTAAAAACTTTACAGCTTCATTTCTTTTTTCTTCACCAATATCTCTTGTCCTATCTCCTGTAAGTCTTGCTATCTGAGAAACCGCGTATCTTGCTTCTTTAATTTTACCCCATTTGGGAGTCATTAAAAAACCTAGCCATTTTTCAGCAGTCTGAGGTATTACAACTTTATCAACTTCACCGTATAATGGTTCTCTTGCTCCTATTCTTCCAAATACAGACAAAAGCTTTGGATCTGATTTTTCAGGCTTTAATTCATTTTTTAAAATATTTCCGAATCTTTGCTTATCATTTGAGTGAAGATATTCAAAATTGCCTATTGTCATCCAGAGTTCATTTTTCTCTTTTATATCATACTGACTCTTTTTAAATACAGAAGAAAGGTCCTGGGTAATCTGTCTTTGCTGTCCGGGCTTAAGACCTGCGGCCACCCTTCTCCATAAAATCCACCATTCATTTTTATTTTGAATTTCCTTGCTGAAAAATAGACCTTTTGAATATTCAGGCCAGAGCTTTTTAATTCTTGCTTCATCAAAAGGATCTCCAATGCCGGGTCTGATGCAAAAACCTGCTAAATTAAGCCATCTTGCTTCATGAAGAGGTGACTTTTCCCTTAAACTGCTGTTTTCTATTAAAAAATCAGCAATTTTTCTGATCAGCATAAGAGGCCATTTGTTTTTTGATATTTCAAGTGTTTTGGAAATATTTTTGGCAACTGAATTAACACTGTCTTTATCACCGAAAAAAGAATTTTGAACAACTTCAAGTATTTCATCAGTTTTTGAAGATTCAATAACAACTGAGGTATCTACAGAATGCTTTTTATTTTCAGGAACTGATTTACCCCTCAAATCGAATGAAAGATCCCATGTATGCTGTGTTTTAATTGAATCACACCATATTCTCAGATCACCTGTTTCAGTATACTGTGCTTTAAGTTCTATGGATATATCGAATTTTTCATCTTTTTTGCCGTAATTTATTATAGTGTGCAAAGGTGGAAGAACTGAAAATGAATCATCAATCTTTTCTATAAAATCTCCGCACTGATCACCTGATCTGAAGCTTGATGAATAGAGCTCAAAACTAACAGGCTCATTTGTTTTTACTGTAAATGAGTATTCTTCTGGTAAACTTATTTTACTTCCTTCTTCAAGTCCTCTTTCAACAAGGCATAAAACACCTTTTTTGCCGTCTTTTGTTTCCATGCCAAGATAATAACTTCTTGGACTGCCGCTTCCGACTTTTACTCCAAGGCCCTGTTTTACTCGGCCGTAATAGGCCGCACCAAGTGAAACAGAAGAATCAGGAAAAGGATTTTCTAAAATTTCAGGATAGTTATCTTCTTCTTTTTCAAAAAAAGATCCAACTGCGTCAATTACAGATTTTTGTATAACAAAAGGCTTTAGAGAACCACCGTTGAATAATATATAATCGGGACAAGGTTCATCTTTGCCTGTAATTTTTTTTACATCATCTTTGTGCTTTATCAGAAAGTCTATAAGATGTTTTGTAACTGCAGGTTCTGACTCATAGGGAAGTCCGAATTCTGATATAGCTTTTTTATTAGCTGTCTTATTTTCCTGTACAAGATCTTCTTTGGAAATTTTTGGAAAAAAACCGTTTAAAACTATATTTTCAACTTCATCTTTTTCAAGGTAAACTGAAAATGTATTTTTAATAAGCTTTGAACCTTCACCTACAATTGTTATTCTTTCTTTATCAGTTTTATTTTCAAGAATATTTTCTTTTGCCTGTCTTGATAAATGGCACAAAGTTTTCCATTTATCTCCTTTTAAAAGAGACTTTTTTGAATCAGCTTTTGATTCTGCAAGTCTTGCCAGCGCAAGATCTATATTATCTCCGCCGAGTATGAGGTGATCTCCAACTGCAATCCTGTCAAACTGGGGGACATTGTTTCTTTCAGTAAGAGAAATCAGTGTAAAGTCGGTTGTACCCCCGCCTACATCGCATACTAAAATAAGTTCTTTAGTATTGATGAAACTGTTCCAGTCTTTTTCTCTTTTTATAAGCCAGGAATAAAAAGCTGCAAGAGGCTCTTCAAGAAGAACAACATTTTTAAAGCCTGCAAGTTCAGCAGCTTTTAATGTAAGATTTCTTGCAGCCTCATCAAAGGATGCGGGAATAGTAAGTATAATAAACTGATTTTCAAAAAACTCAGTATCGTTTTGTTTTTTATCAACATTCCAGCTGTTTTTTATATGAATAAGATATTCTGCAGATACCTCCACAGGAGATCTTTTTAAAACATCCTGATCTGCTCCCCATGGTAGTATTTTCGAATTCTGGTCAACCTTGCCGTGACAAAGCCAGCTTTTGGCAGAAGAAACGAGTCTTTGGGGAACTGCGCTTCCGTAATCTCTTGCAAAAACACCGGGGAAATCATCCCTTTTCTTTTTCCATGGATGTTTTATATCTGATTGAGAAAGTTCATATTCACCCGGTATATATAAAAATGAAGGAAGGGTTTCCATGGCCCTGAATTCATTTTTTCTTGTTATCTGAGGTATTAAAAATCGTTTAATTTCTGCAGACCTGCCCTCAGAAGTATCTATATAAGATACAGCAGTATTTGTTGTTCCAAGGTCTATTCCTATAATATACCTGAAATCTGAATTATCCAAAAAATCCTCACTTTCAAACATTTATTTATCAGGCTAAATTTTTTTAGTTAGTATTTGGCCGAAAACTAGAATTTTTTGTTCAGTTCAAGGCAGATGAAAAATTTAACCGCAGGAATACTGGAGTATTTTGAGGATTAAATTTTGATTCTAACTTAAGAACCGGGCAAAAAAGGCAGTTTTTGTTCAGCAACTAATTAATCCTGACTTCTTAGATTAAATTCAAGTTTCCATTTTCTGTCATCATTTACTGAAGCACAGTAAAATTCTAAAGTTCCGACTTCTGTAGCATATGTCTCAAGAATAACAGGAATCATTTCATTTTTTTCGCCTTCAAGAAATGTTTCAATTTCTGTAAGTTTTTCAAGTCTGTTTTGAAAATCCTCAACAGTTTCTCCGGGAGCAACATCATCCTTTTCAGAAGATTCAAGAAGATTAAATGATACCTCTTCACCAAGGGTAAGCATATACTGATTATCTTTAATCTTTATAACGCTTCCCTCCTCCATACCGAAAGGAGCTACGCATACAGCTTTGGTAGGAGTCGGTATACCCGGAATTGCAGGCATGGATGAAGCAACCTCAATATAATATGTTTTATTAAGTCCACTTTTAATTCTGATTCCGCCTTTTAATTTAACCCATGCATAATATGCAGCTCCAACTGCAACAGAAGTATCTGAGTTATGATTTAAAAGCTCTTTAGTATTTTTTTCATCACTCCACATTGAAACTGTATTTCTTATATGCTCCCTTAACTGTTCTGACTTCATTACACCGCCGTTAAACAGAATAAATGAAGGAGAATATGAATCAAGAAATTCAGCAAGATGTTTTGTAACTGCAGGATCGGATTCATAATTAAGCCCTGCTTCCATAAGACCGGTTTTTCTGTTGTTTACAGGTTTTTCATCTTTAGAGCATTCCGGAAAAAAACCTTGATTAACTATCTGGCTTAATTCAGAAAAAAGAAGCTCACTTTTTACTGTTCCAGATATAAGTTTCATACCTTTACTGTGTACAACAATTTCTACATATTCTTTATCAGGATTGGTAAAAAGGTATTCCTTTGCCTCCCTTGCCTTGTTAAGCAAAGATCTTACCTGCCATGAATCAAGTTTTTTTCCTGATGATGAAATTTTAGAGTTTAAAAGATGTGAAAGTGCAAGATCTATATTATCACCTCCAACAAGAAGATGATTTCCAACAGCAATTCTTTCAAGCTCAAGACTTCCCTGGTTATCGTATACTTTTATGAGAGTAAAATCACTTGTTCCACCACCGACATCACAAACAAGAACAAGATCATCTTTATTTATCTTTTTTCTCCATGTTTCTTCATTTGCAAGAAGCCATGAATAAAAAGCAGCCTGGGGCTCTTCCATGAGAGTTAAGTTTTTTATTCCGCAGCTTCTGCATGCTTTAAGAGTAAGTTCCCTTGCTACAGCATCAAAGGATGCAGGTATTGTTACTGTAATATTCTGATCAGTAAAAGATGAACCTGGCTCATTTCCAAATTTGTGATTCCAGGCATCTTTAATATGATTTAAAATTTCGGTCTGAGCTCTTACAGGAGAAAATTTATCCTTAACTTCATCAGAATTCCATGGAAGTATATTTTCTTCTCTTTGAACATGCTGATTACAAAGCCACGATTTTGCAGAAGAAATAACTCTTGCAGGAAGCTCTCCACCTCTTTTACGGGCGTATTCACCAACTATGTATGTTTCATCATCCTGCCACGGCAGTGTATATCTATCTTTATTTTTTTCATTTTCAGCCGGGAAAAAGATAAATGATGGAAGAAGCGGTTTTGAAAGGATTTCTCCGGGTTTTACAATCTGGGGTATATCAAATATTTTAAAATCGGATTCATTGCCATCTTCATTAATATCTAAGTAAGACACAACTGTATTGGAAGTACCTAGATCAATACCTATCAGATATCTGTAATTATTTTCAGCCATTTTTACCTTCTTTATTCGACTTCAACTTCTGCAGGAACAAGCAGTTCAGCATCATCTGTTTTTTTCAGTTCAGGCATATTTATGTTGGAAGCTCTCCATCCTCTGTGTTTTATTGTTCCCTTAAAAGGAGGATTACCAACTACTTTTCCTGTAAGTTTATATTTGTCAGGATTAAAATTTTTGGGAACTTCTATTGAAGATTCTTCTTCTTCATCAAGAAGTGGTTTTAATTCAACATATTTTTTTAAAGCATCATTGCATCCTTTGTGAATACTTCTTACAGCAGCTCCTATATCCTGATCATCGTAATCTGAAAGATCTTCACTTAAAAAATCTAAAAAACGGCCGTCTTCCTGAAGAACTGATAAAATGTGAAGAAATTTTCTTTTTTCAAGTTCAGGGTCATCTTTTTTATTATCGGTCTCCGGTGCAGGTTCTCTTGAAGTCGGTATAAGAGAAATTGTTTTTTTTGCAGAACTTCTCAAAATCAGCCAGGTTATAATAGTAAAAATAAAAACCGCCCCAGCAGTAGCAGGAAGAATAAATATATTAAAAGGATCTTTAAATTCTAAAAGTAAGGATAAAAAATTTTGATATTCCGGAGGATATATTTTTGAAACATTAACTCCTGAAATCATATTATAGGCTGATCCGGCATAAAAATACAATGCCCCTGATACAGCACCGAAAAAAATTACGGAAAAAATAAACTGAATCCAGAATATCTTTTTTGACAGCGATTTTATATAAATCTGTTTTTTACTTATCATAAAAAGTTCTCCAAAATTAATTGTATATTTTACTAAAATTAAAAACCGGGCTTAAATAAAAGACCGGACATTTTTTTATCCTGACATGTTTACTTTAAGTCAGGTTTTAATGCAGTCAATAAATTTGATATCTTTTTTATCAGACTTCAAGGGTTATGCCGACCGGACAATGATCAGATCCGTAAATATCATTTAAAATCCAGGCGTCTTTAATTCTTTTGTTATTTATAAGATCTTCACTAACAAAAAAATAATCTATACGCCATCCTGCATTGTTTTTTCTGGCGTTAAATCTGTATGTCCACCATGAATATTTTTCTTTGTCAGGATAAAAATGTCTGAAAGTGTCTATGTAGCCTCTTTTTATTATTTCATCCATCCATTTTCTTTCAACAGGAAGAAAGCCTGATCTTTTGGAATTAGACTTTGGATTTTTAAGATCAATTTCATTGTGAGCAGTATTATAATCTCCGCATATAATTATACTTTTATCTTTTTTTAGCTTGTCTGTGTATTCAAAAAACTTTTCATAAAATTCTAATTTATAATTCAGCCTTTCTTCAGACATCTGACCGTTTGGAAAGTAGACATTAAAAAAAATAAAATCATCAAAGTCTAATCTTGCAACTCTTCCTTCTTCATCAAATTTTGTAATACCCATACCCTCTTCAAGATTCAGGGGTTTTTCCTTAGAATATGCTGCAACCCCGCTGTAGCCTTTTTTTACTGTGGAATGAGACCATACTTCGTTTGTAAAATCGAGCAGCGGAGACATCTGATCTGTAATCTGATCTTGTTGAAGTTTTGTCTCCTGTATTCCTAAAATATCTGGATTAATCTGTTTTACAGATGTTTCAAAATCTTTTTTCATAACAGCTCTGTAACCGTTAACATTCCATGATGAAAGATTTATTTCCAATATTTCCTCCATAAGTAATTACAAACCGATAAATGTATTAAAATTAGTGGTTTGCAGATGATAAATAAAGAATTAATTAAAATGAAAACTCTTTTGTCATACTTAGAACATTTTTTTCAACTTTTGCTGCAAATTCATCAAGTTCATACTTTTCAACAGACAGAAAACTCATTACTTCAGGATCAAGTTCAGGCTGATTTTCACTACAAGGAGGAGAAGCAGGGAAACCGGAATTACATGCAAGGTAATCAGCAGCATTCAATATATATGAAAGTTCATTTTTACCTGATTTTGAAGGATGGTGGTGATAACCGATAGCATGTGTCTGAATCTCAGGAAGCTTCCAGCTTTCAAGAAGATCAAAACCTATTTCTTCGTGGGAAAAGCCAAACATTTTAATTTCAGCTTCATAGCATTTGTTATTTTTTTCATTAACAAGAATTAAAAATTCTTTTTTCCTCATGTATATATAATCATCAAGAAGAAGTTTTCCGCAATCGTGAAGAAGACCGGAAGCAAAAGCATCAAGTTCGAAAAGAGGCATTTTTTCTTTTGCAATTAAATCGGCTGCAACAGCCGTTGCTATGCTGTGATAAAAGAGATTACCCGGGGCTATGCTGTATCCTTTCAGTTCTTTATCCAGCATCTTGCTCATCTGAGCTATCATGATGATACTCATAAGATTCTTTTCACCAAGAAGAATACATGCTTCATCAATAGTTGGAATAGGAGGATTAAAACTGAAATAGGCTGAATTTGCAAGTTTAAGAACTCTTGCGGCAATAGCCTGATCAAGAGAAATCAATCTGCTCAGATCTTTTGATGTATGCCCTGGATTATCTAAAATCTTGCGTGTTTTTATCAAAACATCGGGAACAGGCGGAAGCGAGGGACTGCTGTTTAAAATTTCAGATTTAAGATTATCTCCGTAAAGATGCTGATTATTGTTAAAACTGCTCTCACTTATATCTTCCAGAGGATTTACTTTAATCTTATACCCGCATCCGGGACATAAAAATGAAAAAATTTTATCATCCGGATAAGTACCATTTTTTATATTTATATTTTTTTTGCATCCCGGACATTTAATCTTCATTTAAAGTCACTTTTTTTTAGTAGTTACTAACCGATTTTTTTATTATTTTTTAAAATCAGTGCATTAAAATCAATACATTAAGTATCAGCACATATATTATAATATGAACTGATACCTACTTTGTCTAGTGATAGTCGTGGGTGCCATGAACTGTGTCAAGCCCTGTTTTTTCTTTAATAAACTCTGCCTTTTCTTCCGGAGTTGAATAAGGACATCCGGGCTTTGCACCTACCATACATGATGACAGATAAACCATATCCGGGTTTATCTGTGAAAGAGCTTTTGTCATTTTAAGATTTGCAGCCATTGTTCTTCCCGGGCATTCACATTTAACAAAACCAACAACCACAGAAGGCTCTTCAAATTTTCCGTCACCAAGACCGGCAGCTTTAAGACATCTCCATTCTCCGGGACATCCGTATCCTGAATCCATATAAGCACCGCACCCTACAATAACAACTTTTTTCATAATACCCCCAAAATTTAATTTTTCTTTCTTTTATTAACTTATATAAAATTCTTCAAGAAAAGTTTTATCAAAACTATAAAGTATATATTTAAAAAATATTTATTACTTCTGATTTATTCAGTTAAAATTAAAATAACTTTCTTGATCTTTATATAAAATGTAGAATGTTTTAATAATATTGCATTTTTTCTAAAAATAATCTTTTAAGCAGGTATTTTTTCATAGAATTAAGCTTGTCATTTTCAAATTTGTCAATCCAGCAATAAAATAAAAGGAATATCAAGTGAAAAAAACCTTAATTCTTGCAGGTTCAGGGCATGCACATCTTCCAACTATAGCAGCAGCTGAAAAATTTATTTCTCTGGGAATAAAACTTATTATTATTTCTGAAGATGATTTTCTTTACTATTCAGGAATGGCGCCGGGGTTTCTCGGAGATATTTATACAAAGGATCAGATAAGATTTAATATCAGAACAATCGCAGAGAAAAAAGGCGCAGAATTTATAAAAGCACAAATAACTAAATGCATCCCAAAAGAAAAAAAAATTATTACTTCTGATGGAAAAACCTTAAATTATGACTGCATATCTTTTAATACCGGAAGTGTTGCAGACTTTAATTATTATTTAAAATCTAAAAATATTTATAAAACAAAACCTATAAAGCAGATATCCCTTTTAAAAGAAAAAGTTATTAAATCAGGCATAAAGAAAAATTTTAAGATAGGTGTTATAGGAGGAGGAGCTGCAGGAACAGAACTTGCAATTGCATGCTGTGATCTGTTGAAAAAAAGGGTTAAAAAAAATGATTTTTATATAAATATTTTTGCTGGTGACAATATTCTTCCCGGATTTAATGAAAAATTTAAAAATCAGGTTTTAAAAAAATTAAAAAATAATAAAATCAATGTAATAAACCAATTTGTAATAAAAGCAGAAAACAGTTTAATTTATACAAATTTAAAGGCTTATAAATCAGATTTGATAATTGTATCTTCGGGAACCAGACCTTCTGATATATATGAAAAATCAGGCCTTTCTATAAATGATAATCCCGGCCTTGCTGTTAATAAATATCTCCAGAGCTTAAGTTATCCCGATATTTTCGGTGGCGGCGACTGTATATATTTTAAAGATAAACCTGTGGAAAAAAAAGGGGTTTATGCTGTAAAACAGGGTGAAATCCTGAAAAATAACCTGTTAGAATATTTTACAAATAAAAATTATAATATATATTCACCAAAATCAAATTACATGCAGATTCTTAACACAGGAAACAAATCAGGGGTTCTTTATAAGAACGGATTTGTTCTTAAGGGTAAAATCCCTTTTTATATAAAAAATTATATTGATACAAAATTCATGAAAAAATACAAAGCTTTTGAGTAAAATTTTCAATTGAGCTTTTTCTGTAAATCTTAAAAAAATGAAAGCCGTATGAAAAATAATAACAGACTTTATTTTAAAATCATTTTAGTTCTTGCAATAGCTGCAGTATTTTTATCGTTTAAATTATTTGTACCCGGAGAATACTTAACTCTTTCGTATATAAAATCTATACATACTGATCTTGTATCTTTTTATATGGAAAACAGATTAATTTCCATTGCAGGATTTGGCGCAGTATACATTCTTATGGCTGCACTTTCTCTTCCCGGAGCAGCTGTTATGACTCTTGCAGGTGCATCAGTAATGGGGTTTTGGACAGGACTCATAGTTATATCATTTGCAAGTTCAATCGGTGCTTATCTTGCATTTTTAAGTTCAAGATTTGTTTTAAGAGATTTTGTAGAAAAAAAATATTCTGAAAAAATTAAAAAAATTAATCAGGGTGTAAAAAAAGACGGGGTTTTTTATCTATTAACATTAAGACTTATACCGGTTTTTCCTTTTTTTATAATAAATCTTGCAATGGGTCTGACTTCAATTAAAGCTTTTTCGTATTATATCGTAAGCCAGCTTGGTATGCTTCCGGGAACTGCGGTTTATGTTAATGCAGGTACTCAGCTAGGTGATATTACTTCCACCGGGAACATAATTACACTTCCTCTTTTGCTTTCATTTGCACTTCTTGGCATATTCCCATGGATTGCAAAATTTTTCATAAGTATCATAAAAACAAGAAAAGCTTTGTCAGGATATTCAAAACCTGAAAAATTCGATTATAATCTTATAGTAATCGGAGGCGGATCAGCTGGTCTTGTTAGTTCTTATATAGCTTCAACCGTAAAATCAAAAGTTTGCCTTATTGAAAAAAACAAAATGGGTGGAGATTGTCTTAATACCGGATGTGTTCCAAGCAAAGCCCTTATAAAATCTGCTGAAATTATGCATTATTCCAAAACCTCGGAAAAATACGGTATCAAATCAATGGATACTGAAATGAATTTTTCAGATGTAATGAACCGTGTGCATAAAATAATAAGAAAAATTGAACCAAATGATTCAGTAGAAAGATATACAGATCTTGGAGTTGACTGCATAAAAGGTTGTGCTGAAATCATATCTCCGTATCAGGTTAAAATCGACAGCAACAAAGTTTTATCATCAAAAAATATTATAATTGCAACAGGAGCATCCCCTTTTATTCCTAATATAAAAGGACTTGAAAAAATAAAATATCTTACATCTGAAAATCTATGGGAGCTTGATTATCTTCCAAAACGTTTGTGTGTGCTTGGCGGAGGTCCAATTGGCTGTGAGCTTGCCCAGGCTTTTTCAAGACTTGGTTCAAAAGTCAGTTTAGTTGAAATGGGCAGTAAAATAATGGGCAAGGAAGATGATGATGTTTCAGATTTTATTTCTGAAATTTTTAAAAAAGAAGGAATTGAACTTTTTTTAAATCACAAAGCTGAAGAAATAAAAATTAATAATGAAAACAAAATACTTTTGGCCTCTGTAAACGACGATAACAAAGAAATTGAATTTGATGAACTTATTGTTGCTGTTGGAAGAAAAGCAAATACAAAAGGTTTCGGCCTGGAAAATATTAAGATTGAACTAAATGATAACGGCACTATAAAAGTAAATGAATATCTTCAGACAAATATTCCGACAATTTTTTGCGCAGGAGATGTTGCAGGTCCCTACCAGTTTACACATGCAGCTGCACATCAGGCATGGTTTGCTTCAGTAAATTCCCTGTTTGGAAAACTTAAAAAGTTTAAAACAGATTATTCTCTTATTCCCTGGGCTACATATACAGACCCTGAAGTTGCAAGAGCAGGTTTAAGTGAAAATGAAGCAAAAGAACAAAATATTGAATATGATCTTACAACATACAATCTTTCTGACCTTGACCGTGCAATAACAGATTCTGCAGATTCAGGTTTTATTAAAGTTATTACTAAAAAAGGCAAAGACAGAATTATCGGGGTTTCTGTTACAGGCAGAAATGCTTCAAGTATAATAGCCGAGTTTGTTCTGGCAATGAAATATAAATTAGGACTTAACAAAATACTTAAAACAATTCATATATACCCTACTTACTCCGAAGCTGTAAAATTCACTGCAGGAGAGTGGAAAAAATCGAATAAACCTGAAAAAATAATTAACTTATTAGAAAAATTCCATAAATTTATGAGAGGCTAAATTGCATAACCCTGAAACCAAGGCTTTTTTAAAAAAAATAAATAATTACTCAAGACTTGAATATAAAGATACCGCAATATATACAGCATCACGATATCCTTTCTGGATTGCTGTAAACAAAGCAGGTGACAGACTGATACAGGATTTTGGTGATAATCTTTTTTATGACAAAGGAAACAGTCTGCTTCAGGAAATAAAAAAAACTGAATTTCTTAAAAGTTTCCCGGAGCTTCATTCGGAGGAATACAAAGGCAGAAGTCATTATCTTGAATTGTCGCATCTTGAAGAATGCTGGATTCATATTACTGACAGCTGTAATCTCAAATGCACACACTGCTTGTTTTCATGCTCGCCCCAGACAAATAAAACTCTAGAATTAAAAGATATAAAATCAGTAGTAGATCAATCATACAAACTTGGAGTAAAAGTCTTTTATCTCACAGGTGGTGAGCCTTTTGTACACAAAGATATTAAAGAAATCTTAAACTATATTTTACATGATTTTGAGGATACATCTGCTGTTGTACTTACCAACGGAACTCTTATTGATAAATATATTAACTTTATAAATACTCTTCCATTAGACAGATTATACTTTCAGATAAGTGCAGACGGAACAGGCAAAATTAACGATGAAACCAGGGGAAAAGGTTCATATGATAAGCTCCTAAAAAATCTGGAAATATTAAAAAATATTAATGTTTCAAAAACTATTTCCATGACAGTTCATCGCGGGAACTTATCAGAATTAAACAAAATTGTTGATCTTGCAGCAAAATACAACATCTATTCTGTTCATTTTATGTGGCTTATTCTAACAGGAAGTGCCAAGCCTGAAATTTTTGCTGATCCTGATCTGATATTTGAACATCTTGAAAAGACTTTTGATTATGCACAAAAAAAAGATGTAAAAATCGACAATCTTAAAAACTTTGAGTCCCTTGTATTTTCAGCTCCCGGAACAAAATACGACCTTGGAAATTCAGGATGGAGATCGATTGCAGTCGGACCGGATAAAAATATCTACCCTACTGCTGCAATGATAGGTACTAAAGATCTTATCTGCGGATCTTTTGATGACGGGATTGAAAAAGTATGGAAAGAATCATCAGTATTAAAAAAAATCAGAAACACTTCTGTTAAGGATTCAGAAACCTATAATTCGCCTTTAAAATATATTACAGGCGGCGGAGATATAGACCACAGCTATTTCTGCAAAGGTCAGTTCGAAGGTTTTGATCCTTATTTAAAACTTTATGAAAATATAATTTTATGGCTTATAAATTCCAGCGCAGAAGATCCTGAAAAATCAGATTATCCCGAAGTTACACTTAAAATGGGTGACAAGCTGCTTCAGTGTCATTCAGACGGAGATGGTGTTTCTCTTACACATTCAAACTGTGTACTTACATTTTCAGGAGTAAAAAAAACAGTTGCAGATTTTTATACAAATGCTGATGAAAGTGAGAACCAGGATATAATAAATCCTGTATGTTATCCTGAGGATGAAATCTCCCACATACCTTCATATGCAAGAATAAAATCATACGGATGCGGAAGCCCGGTTCTTGATTCAGATATTAAAGAAGGTGAAGTTATAACAGATCTTGGTTCAGGAGCAGGACTTGAATGTTTTATTGCCTCTGCAAAAACCGGAAAATCCGGGGCAGTCTATGGAATTGACATGCTCGACCATATGCTTTCAAAAGCTAAAGATTCTGCTTACAAAGTTTCTGAGAATCTTGGATACTCCAACATAGAATTTAAAAAAGGATATCTTGAAAAAATTCCCCTTCAGGATGAAACTTCAGATCTTGTTATTTCAAATTGCGTAATAAATCTTTCAGAAGATAAAAAAAATACTCTTTCAGAAATTTACAGAGTATTAAAACCAGGCGGAAGAATTGTAATTTCAGATGTTGTTACAGATGAGTTAAGTCCTGCATCAGTACAAAATGATGAGCAGCTTCAGGGAGAATGTATTGCCGGTGCAATGGTAGTATCTGATCTTTTCAGAATGCTCAGGTCATCAGGCTTTAATGAAATATCTGTTGTAAAAAGATTTTTTTACAGAAAAGTAAAAGGCCATGATTTTTATTCACTTACATACCTGGCATACAAACCTTGTGAACCTGAATATGTTCAAGCTTTATACCCCGGTCCTTATGCTGCCGTAGTAACTGATGAAGGTGAAATCCTTTTCAGGGGTGAAAAAAAATATATAAAAAAACCGGAAAGTACACAAAATCTTTCTTTGGATATAATTATTCTTGATGATCAGGGTAATGCAGTAAATATTGAAGCTGAAAATTCATGCTGCTGTTTTACAGCTCCTGAACCTGTGACTGTAAATTCTCATGAGAAAAGAGAAGTTTTTGAATCAGGCTGCATGGTCTGCAATTCAGAACTTAAATACCTTAAAAATAATGAATTAAAAACATGCTATTTCTGTTCTCAGGAATTCAGTGCCGATGCCGTCTGTGAAAAAAGTCATTATATTTGTGATAAATGCCATTCAAGTGATGCTGAAACTTTAGTAAAGGAAGTTTTAATTAAGACATCTCAAAAAGACATGATAACACTTTTAAATATCATAAGATCTCATCCCGGATTTAATGTTCACGGGCCTGAGCATCACTTTACTCTGGCCGGCATAATTGGGACTGTATACAGAAATAACGGAGGAAATCTTTCTGATGAAGATATTCTCACAGCTGTTGAAAGAGGATCTTCAATACCCGGAGGTACCTGTGCCTTCTGGGGAGGATGTGGTGCTCCCCTTGGAATAGGTGCTGGATTTGGGGTAATACTTGAAAGCACCCCTTTGAAAGCCGAACAAAGATACAAAGTCCAGAATATTGTTGCTGAAATTATGTCAGAGACTGCACAAACAAAGGGTGCCAGATGTTGTCAAAGAGAAAGTTACACAGCACTTATAAAAGCTTCACAGCTTGCAGAAAAATATCTTGATACACCCCTTCCTGCAACCGGAGATACTAAATGTATTCAGATAAATAAAAACAATGAATGCATTAAAAAGGAATGCCCTTTTTATGGAAAATAACTGCATATTTTTATTTGTTAAGCCTCCTGTGCCCGGTTTAGTAAAAACAAGGCTTGCAAAAGATGTAGGAAATGAAAAAGCCTGCATAATTTATAAAAGTATTGCTGAAAATACAATTGAGGAAATAAAAAAATCAGGTTTTAATTTTGAAATTCATTTTTATCCGGAAAATATGCTTGAAGAAATTCAATCATGGCTTGGATCAGAGATTAAAACTGCTGCCCAGGCAGGCATAAATCTTGGGGATAAAATGAAAAATGCTCTTACGGCCGGATTTGAAAAAGGGTATGAAAAAATTATTATTTTAGGTTCAGATATTCCTGACATAAATTCTGAAATTATAAAGCAGGCCTTTGGAAATATAAATAAAACCCCTGTAATCGGACCATGTGAAGACGGAGGATATTACCTTATAGGTTTTGATGCATACTCTTTTGATGAGTCTTTTTTTACAGAAATTGAGTGGAGCTCAGCATCTGTTTTTGATGAAACAGTAAAAAAAATGAAAAAGTTAAATCTTTACCCTGCTCTTCTTAAAACCTTAACAGACATAGATGATATTAATGATTATAATAATTATTCATCTGATAAGAACTTTTTAAAAATTTAGTATATAATAAGGACTATAATGAAAAAAATAATCAGCTTTTTTTTAATGATATTTTTTATATCTTTTTCAGTTCATGCTCAAGATTTAATATCTGTGGCAGAATTTTCATCTCTGAACATAGAAGATAATGATTTTAACGGCTTTGAACCGCTTACTTTCAAAAAAATAGATAAACATACAAAATACAGTCTTGTTAAAGTAGACGGTAAAACTGTTGTTCATGCAAAAACAGATGATTCAGCATCAGGTCTTATAAAAAAAATAAAAATAGATCTTAAAAAACACCCTGTTATAAAATGGAGTTTCAGAGCCGACAATATATATAAAGCAGGAGATGTGAAAAAAAAATCGGGAGACGACTACCCTGCAAGAATTTATATAGCTTTTGAATACGACCCAGATTATTTAAGCTTTTATGAAAGAATCAAATTCAATACAGTAAAAGCTATTTACGGAGAATATCCTCCAATTGCTTCAATTAACTATATCTGGGCTAACAAGGCTGAGAAAGAAACAATAGTTGAAAATCCTTTTATTGACCGTGTTAAAATGATTGCTGTTGAATCAGGAGATGAAAATCTTGGTAAATTCATTACTTTTGAAAGAAATGTTTATAAAGATTATCTCAAAGCTTTTAATGAAGAACCTCCTCTTATTTCCGGTGTTGCCATAATGTCTGATTCTGATAATACCCATGAATCTGCACAGGCTTATTACGGAGACATTGTATTTAAAAAATCAAAGGACTAATAAATGGTTTCTGTTTCAATTATTATTCCTGTTTTAAATGAAGATAATAGAATTAACAGTCTTATAAACGATTTAAAGTTGAAATTAATTGACTCAGACCATGAAATAATTGTTTCCGACGGTGATCCCAAAGGTTCAACCATAAATAAAATTAAAGATCCAGATGTAATAAAAACTCTTTCCAGAAAAGGAAGAGCAGCCCAGATGAACAATGGAGCTTTAAAAGCTTCCAAAAATGTCCTTTTGTTTCTTCATGCTGATTCAATTCTTCCAAAAGATTTTTTAAGTTCTGTAAAAAATGTAATTAATGATAAAAATGCCTGTGCAGGAGCTTTTGATCTTAAAATTGATTCATGCCGTTTTCTTCTTAAAATTATCGAAAAATCGGCATCTTTGAGATCAAGAACTACTAAAATTCCATATGGTGATCAGGGAATATTCATACGAAAAGATATATTTGATAATTTAAAAGGGTTTTCAGATATAGCGATTATGGAAGACATAGATCTTATGCTAAGGCTTAAAAGAAAAAAATATAAGGTTGAAATCACAAGGCAAAAAATCACAACATCTTCCAGAAGGTGGGAAAAAGAAGGAATAGTTTACTGCACACTTAGAAATCTTACACTTTCCACTTTTTTTTATCTTGGTGTTGACCCTTCAAATCTTTCAAAATTTTACAGATAATAATATCAGGCAATGCACAATAATTGAGTTGTAATTTTTAATACCGCTCTACCCTTCAACCTGATTATGCACAGATCTAAATGAATTATAAAAAACCTGATAATCGGTTTAAATCAAGAGTTCATTTCTAAAGGATGTTCTTGTCTGTTCACTTGGAGCATACGGAAGAGAAAAAGATCATCAACTTTATATAACCTGCAAACGACACAAGAAACTGTATATAAAATCAATTCTTTCTTTTTTCCTTGAAACATATCACAAACCGGAGTCGAGACTTAACAGATTTTGGACAATATTTATTTTCGATCAATATCTTTTTATTTGGTATATTCAGCTTGAGAGTCGATATGCCCCGGTATGGTTAAACCCCATTTTTTTAATTGAGATTTGCTGAAAAGGTATTTCCCTCTTTCTGCGATTTCCGGGAAAATACTACCGGGCTTTTTACCTGATAATATATTAAGAGCTATTTTACCAGCAGTTGTACCTTGTTCTTTACCTGATAATACATATCCACCAATGGTTTTATCAGGACCTACTGCAAAATCCCAAAAGCCAAAAAGAGGGACTGGAGTATGCTCTGATGTCCATTTAACAATATTTTCATCATTCACATGTTTTCCTTTATCATCTGTAATAGCCTGATACAACCCGACAAAAATTACGTCATAACCTTTTTTTCGGCATTCAGGACATTTTTTTTCCATTCATCAAAATTTTTTATAAGCTTTATATCTGAACTTACACCGCCGAATTCCATTGATTTTTTACCATAAAAGATTTCAGAACTTAAAACCTGGGAAGTTGGACTTGCATCAAAAAGGAGCAGTATATTATTACTTTTTTTTATTTTATTAATACACAAAATAGATCGTTTTAGTAATGGACGTTCCAACGTTCCGGTAACATTATTATTTCCAAATATATTGTAGGCCCGGGGATTATTGTTAATTCCAAGATATACTACAGGTGTGTCAGTTTTAATAAATTTCGGTCCAAGATATTTTAGAGCATTGTCATCACCAAGAATAACAAGTACTGGATCAATTTTCTTGTATTCATCCCAGGCCATCTGTGCCCTATTTTCAAACTCAGATTCTGGTAATCGCTTAGTATCCATTTCAAAAAAAACAAGATTGTATTTATTACTTAAAACCTCACTCAGTCCTTGTTTATAGCTCGCATCCCAGGGGAATTCACTATGGTAGCTTTCAATAACTAATATTTCATTTTTCTGTGCAAAAAGGGATAAAGGATAAAAAAGAAAAACAATTAAAATTAAAATAATGTAGCGTTTCATATTTATTTTTCCCGGGAAAGATTGAAATTTAAGCCTGAACTCATTCCAAAATAAGAGTATAAAGAAAAAAGCAAAACTTATTAATGCTGTAAAATCATAGAGTTTGTCACAAAAAATCCATTAACCTTGTCTGTATGGATTTATTAAATGATTTCATGAGCCTGGATATTCGATTCTTGATGGTATGTTCATAATTCAGTTTATATTTTTTTTTATATGAGTCAAGTAAACACCAGTTTTTTTTAAAATAAAGTATTTTTGATACTTATTTTCCTTTGAGCCTATTCAATTCAGTCAAATTGAGTTGAATAAAAGTTGCATCTATAAAGGACTTTAATGTAAAATCATTTTCTATTATGAAAAATAATTATTATTAAAAAAAAAGATAAATCATGCAGTCATTTTTTGTATTGCAATAAATCTGAAATGCTTGCCTTAAAAGAAAAACGGAGCAAATCATGAATGAAAATAAAATCCCCTTAAGAAGTGAAATAAAAAAAGAAGATCAGTGGAACCTTAGTCATCTATACAATTCTGATGCTGACTGGGAAAAACATTATAATGAAGTTAATCAGAAAATTAAGGGATATGATGATCATAAAGGAAAACTTCAGCAGTCTTTTGAATCATTTAAAGCAGCCCTTGATTTTGATATTGGCCTGTCAAGACAGCTTGAAAAACTATTTACTTATGCACACTTGAAAAATGATGAAGACAAGACCAACCAGACCTATTCAGGTATGTTCCAGAAAGCTTTAAACCTTCATTCAAGAATATCTGAGGCCTCAAGTTTTCTTACCCCTGAAATCCAGTCGATTCCTGATGAACTTATAAAAAGCTTTATTAAAGAGGAGTCACTTTCTGACTACAGGTTTATGCTTGAAAAAATTATCAGAAATAAACCACATACCCGCAGCATGGAGGTTGAACAGGTTCTTGCAATGGCAACAGAAGTTCGTCAGGCGCCAATGCAGATATTTTCCCAGCTCGACAATGCTGATTTAAAGTTTGGAACTATTAAAAATGATAAAGGAGAATCTGTCCAGCTGAGCCATGGTAATTTTATATCTTTTCTTACAAACCCTTCTAAAGAAGTCAGAAAAAATGCATTTAAAACATTTTATAAGGCTTATGAAGATCATAAATATTCAATATCGGCTGCACTTTCTTCTTCCATAAAAAAAGACTGTTTTGTTTCTAAAGTAAAAAATTTCAATACCTGCCGTGAAGCAGCACTTTTTCCAGATAATGTAAGTGTTGATGTATATGACAATCTTATTAAAACCGTAAAAAATAACCTTAACCCATTGTTCAGATATCTTGATTTCAGAAAAAAAATGCTAGGGCTTGATGAACTCCACTTCTATGATACTTATGTGCCGGTTGTAAAAGAAGTTGAGTTTAAAATGACCTATGATGAAGCTGTTGAAGTCTGTCTCAAAGCTCTTGCCCCACTTGGTGAAGAATACACTTCCATTCTTGAAAAAGGATTAAAATGTGGCTGGGTAGACAAATATGAAAACAAAGGAAAGAGAAGCGGCGCATACTCATCCGGCTGCTATGATTCTCCACCCTATATTCTTATGAATTATAATGAAAATACCATCAACAGTCTTTTTACTCTTATTCATGAAGCCGGTCATTCAATGCACTCGTACTACTCGTGTAAAAACCAGCCCTATGCAACAGGCAGTTATACAATTTTTGTTGCTGAAGTAGCCTCAACTCTCAATGAAACATTACTTGGAAAGTATCTTCTTGATCTTTATAAAGATGATCCGAAAATGAAAGCATATATTATTAACCGTGAAATTGACAATATCAGGGGTACCATGTTCAGACAGACAATGTTTGCTGAGTTTGAGAAAATTTCCCATGATATTGCAGAAAAAAATCAGCCGTTAACTCTGGACACGATTACTGGTGAATATAAAAAACTACTTGAAACATATTTCGGGGATACAATGGTAATTGATGATGAACTCTGCCTTGAATGCTTAAGAATTCCCCACTTTTATTCTGCATTTTACGTATATAAGTATGCAACAGGAATCGCTGCGGCAATTGCCATAAGCAACAGAATTCTTTCACAAGGTGATTCAGCAATACAAGATTATCTAAATTTTCTTAAAATGGGGGGAAGTGATTTTCCAATAAATGAACTTAAAGCTGCTGGTGTTGATATGAATTCACCTGAACCGGTTAAAAATGCCATAAAACATTTTGATGATCTGGTAAATAAGCTGGAAACCATGATGTAACTTCAGATAAAATATAATAAAGCAAAAATTGATTAAACCCCATGTGATTCATATCTGCTGGGGTTTAGCCTTTTCTATGCTTTAAATAAATAGTAATTATCACTTTAACGATCCGAACATTTTATATTCTAATTTTTTTTATGTAAGCGGGGAAGAATACATTTGCAATTTCACTCCTGAGAAGCCATTTCATAGACTTAAAAAAAAAAAATCAAATTACACCAGATTTTTTAAAATCCTGAATTTCATTTTTTAAATAACCAAGTTTAAAAAGAATTTCTTCTGTATTTTCTCCAAAAGAAGGAGGATCTGATACAATCTTTCCGGATGTTTCAGATAATTTTGCTGTTATTCCGGGTACATCCATTAAACCGTTTTCGGTATTAATTTTGGAAAAACTCTCTCTTTCTTTAAAAAGAAGAGACTCCTTTGCCTCATCAAGTGTTTTTACAATAGAAACACATACATTTTTATCATTAAAAAAATCATCCCATTCTAAAGAACTTTTTGTAAGGAATATGTTTTTAAGTCTTTCTCTTATTACTTCTTTTTTTGAATCATCAAACTGAAAATTTATATAATCTTCCAGATCAAGGGCATTGCAGAGGTTTTTCCAGAAGTGAAATTCAAGACAGCCAACAGCTAAGAATCTTTTGTCCTTTGTTTCATAAATATCGTAAAAGGGATATCTGTGAGCAAGAATCATATCACCGCGCTTTTGCCGCTCACCTAAAATATTTGAAAAATAGAGAGATAATGATGCAAAACTCAAAACCGACTCTGTTATTGAAATATCTATATACTGACCCTTACCAGATCTTTCCCTTTCATATAAAGCAGTTAAAATTGATGTGACTGAATACATGGCACCTGCTGAATCAGCAATCTGAATACCGGGAATTACAGGTGAAGAGCCTTTTTTACCAATAAGATCAAGTACTCCTGATTCAGCAAGATAGTTTACATCATGGCCTGGCTTGTCAAAATAAGGACCTGTCTGGCCGTATCCGGTAATTGAAGTGTATATAAGCCTTTTATTTATTTTTTTTAATTTTTGGTAATCTATTCCAAGTTTTTCAGTCACTCCGGGTCTGAAGCCTTCAATAAGAACATCAGCGCTTGAAGTCAGTTTCAAAAAAGCCTCTTTGCCTTGGTTCTTTTTTAAATCAAGGGATATATGCTTTTTATTTCTGTAAATGGAGTGAATATGTGGAGGATTATTTTTATATTCAGGACTTTCCACACAGATTACTTCTGCTCCGTAATCGGCAAGAATCATGGAGGCAAAAGGACCAGGGTAAAGCCTTGAGAGATCAATTATTTTCAAACCATTAAGAGCTGTCATATTTTTTAGCTTTTTTATTTTTAAGGCTTGATATAAGAGCAGCCTTCATCAGACTGAAGCTGAATAAGTTTTAAAACCCCTGCTTTGACAATTTCTGTCTGCGGATAGAGATCGTTTTTATCTATTTCAAATTTATTTATTGAATTGCTGCAGACAAAAAACTTAACTCCCAGATCAGAAAGTTCTTTTATTTCAGAAGCAAATTCCTGTGAGTTTTTTCTTAAAAAAAGATTTACTCCGCTTGCGTTTGCAACAAGTGAAATAAATGAAGATTTACTTTCAATCTCTTTTAACAGGTTTTTAATGTTCCCAAGGGTAAGAGCAAGACGTTTTTTTTCATTTTCGTCAATATGAAATACAACTTTTACATCCATTTTAAATTTCCAGTTTCTTTATTAATCAAATGATTTAATTAGTATCTGTCCAAAAACAATATTTTTTTGTTCAGTAACTGATTATATAATTTTTTTTAAAATTTTTAAAGACAACATACTAAGTTGCTGAACGAAACTGCCTTTTTAGAGCAGTTCTTAAGTTAGAATCATAATTTAATCCTCAAAATACTCCAGTATTCCTGCGCTTAAATTTTTCATCTGCCTTGAACTGAAAAAATAATTCTAGTTTTTGGCTAATTACTACTTATTTATTTTATTTTTAAGCTAATTAAGTATAATATTTTACAGGAATAATAATTTAAACCAGTAACCGGAGTAAAAAATGGAAGATGAAGTTCTGTTCACAGTAAACGATGGAATTGCAACAATAACTCTTAACAGACCAAAAAGAAAAAATGCTATAAATCAGGCCCTTTTAACAGGACTGTATAATAAAATAGAGTATGTTGCCATAGAAGACGATATAAAGGCTGCTATTATTACAGGAAGTGAAAAAGCATTCTGTTCAGGTGTTGATTTAACGGCTCTTGAAAAAGGCGAAAACCTTTTTAATCCAAGAGGAGACGGTAAAGGAATGGTCGAGATCTTTAACTCCTGCAACAAACCTGTCATCGGAGCTGTTAACGGTTATGCCATTACAGGAGGATTTGAAATAGCTTTGAATTGTGATTTTTTGATTGCTTCTGAAAATGCTGTTTTTAAAGATACCCACGCACTTGTTGGAATTCATCCCGGATGGGGAATGAGTCAGCTTCTTTCCCAGGCTGTTGGAAGAAGAATGGCTAAGCAGATTTCCATGACATGCGAAGGCATTTCTGCTCAAAAAGCATTGATGTGCGGACTTGTAAATGAAGTTGTTCCCTTTGATGAGCTTATGAAAAGAACAAACGAAATTGCAAAGATGATTGTAAATGTGAATCAGGATATTATGCTTAAAATGAAAAACCTTTGTGAACTTGGAGATTATAAAACTATTGAAGAGGGTCTTCAGGAAGAAAAAAAAGGTTTTAAAAATTTTTTAGCTCAGTTTGAAAAATAATTTTAAACACCTCTTCTGAAATGCAAAAATAATTTTTTGTGTAATACTTTATTAGAGTCTACAAATACTGGCACTACGTAACAAAATCTTTACTTTCCAAATTGGAAAAAGTCCTTATTTTTTAAATAATAATTGGCCGAGAAATAGAATTTTTCGTTCAGCAATTAATTGAAAAAATTAAAAGATTCGGTAATTTTGACATATATTTTCAGAATATATAATATTCCCGCCAGAAATAAAACGGAGTGATCAGTTATGAATGGCAAAGTATTAAGATTTGACAGAAAAGAAATTATAAAAAACAAGCTTACTGATGCAGTTGGAAAAATTCTTGCTGAAAAAGGTTTCAGAGATCTTGAAATAAAAAGGGTCGCAAACGAGGCAGAAGTTGATAAAAATCTTATCTACAAGTATTTTGGCGGACTTCCTGAGCTTGTAGCCGAATACAGCGAAACAGTTGACTTCTGGCCGGATGTGGAAGAATTGATGGGCTCTGAGCCTGAAAAAGTTTTCAACATGGATCCTGAAGAGCAGCTTGCATCTTTTTTTAAGGAATTTATCAGGGCTTTGAGAAAAAGACCTCTTACCCAGGAGATTCTCGCCTGGGAAATGATAGAAAGAAATGAGTTTTCCGACCGGATGGAAGACAGAAGAATAAGAACAGCTCTTGAATATTTTGAAAAACTTGACAAACTCCCCTATGATCAGGACCTGACAGCAATTGTTCTTTTAATGGCAGGTGCAGTTAATTTTTTAATTGTAAAATCAAGAATAAACAGAACTATAGGTGGTGTTGATCTTGTATCCAATGAAGGATGGAAAAGAATTGATCAGGGAATAGATCTTCTTTTTAAAGGGATATTCGACTAAAAATTAATTAGAGAATTAGTAAATAAATTAAAATTGCTTGGATTTAACGAGCCAGCTAACCTGAAACATAAAAGGCTCTTTTGCAGCCAGGCTGGGCCCATTTTTCACTATGTATTTTACATGAATCAAGCGAAGATCTGATTTTTTTGCTTATTAACGAAAAGGATTATTACTAATAGAAAGATAGCCCATCGTCTTGTCATCTCCTTTAAATTTACCTGAATAACTGAAACAGAAAGCAACAGCTTCATCAGGAAGAGATGTATTTGAGCTGAATTTGATCTTTTCAGGCGGAATTGAATTTTTAGAATACATCGGTTTAATATATTCTGTACGAACTACCGTCCCATTATTGTCAAGAAAGGAAACTTGAAGAATAAACCTGTTTATCACTGGGTAAGAATTTAATATATAATCTGATATAATTATATTGCCATTCAGACTAAAATCATCAGAACCAGTTGATTTATATAAAAAATTAACACTAAGATCTTTTGTTTTCCATACCACGGAATCAGAACCGGAATCTATAACATAAATTTGATCTTTTTTTGCTGCTTCTCCTTTAAATCTGTCTTTTATGCTTACACATGACTGCATAAAAAAAAGCAATACAGATGTTAATACAACAAGCGTAATTTTGTTTTTCATTTTTATTATCTCTTGACTAAATTAAGGTTCAAATGTGTTATCAGCTTTCCTGTTTAAGAGAGACAATGTTAAAATTTTCTGATTGTAATTGTTTATGGATATAATTAATATATGAAGGCCCTACTTCACAACACCCGCCAATTACAGTAGCTCCCTTTTGTACCCAATCCATTACATGTAAAGCATATTTTTTTTCGTTCATATCTTCCCGGGCTGATAGTAAATCAGCAGTTCCTCCGGGCTTAAGAGGATTTATAGAAGTAAAGGCATTTCCGTAACCTCCAAAGTGCATATCCAGATGCTTTAATGAGAGTAAACCCTGATCTATTGTTTCCGGAAAAGAGCAATTGAATAACAGCGCTCCCAGGGGGTACATTTTTAATGAGTTCAGGGCTTCATCAATAGTTTCCCCTGAACGTAGCTGATAGGGGTTGGTATCTGACAGGGTTAAACTCAGCCAGACAGGTTTTCCGACTTGCAGTGCTGCCTCAACTGCGGCTTTGGCTTCCTTTACATTTGAGATTGTTTCAATAAGAAACAGATCTACAACCGGTGCCTGGATGGCTACTATTTGTTCGTACTCACTTTTCAATTCAGAAAATGCACGCGCATCTACTGTGTAGCTTCCAATTAAGGGGGGTAGGCACCCTGCAATTGAAACATCTTCAGCAGTCAACCCAAGTTCATCTCTTGCACCAGATGCAATATTTAAAGCCTGTAGCTGTAGTTTTTCAAACAATTGAACCTGACTATCGCGTTCAAGACGAGTTGGGGTGCATGTGTAACTGTTGATTGTTATGATACTCGCCCCTGCTTTAATAAAATCCTGATGGACTTCTTTTACTATTTCGGGATTATCCATCATTACTTTAGCTGACCACATGGGGCTATGAGGTTTTCCGGCGCGTTTATATATTTCCTGGCCAACTCCACCATCTAGCAGAAAAATATTTTTCATAAAATCACTCCCTGTTGTCCAAAGTTTGAAATAGGAGATCAGGTATGCTCTTGATCCACATTTTTCTGAAATAAGAAAAAAAGCAGTAACCTAGCTTTTAAATATATGCTTATTCATATGAGTCAAGCAAATGCTTGTCCCCTTTAATTGCTAAGCGTCTCCTTATTTTGGGCTGCGTAACACATTCTGTTCCAATTATAAATTATACAGAATTCATTTGCCATTACAACATCATTCAGGAATGCTCTCAAAGCCCTGCTTGGGGATGTACCGATACATGAGCTCATTGCTTTCGTGATCTATTGCTACAAGGTGCATCCATTCATTGTCGAACAGCTTCGTGAGAAGTTCTGACCGCTCAATGATACCAAGAATCCTATCCCGTGGCGCCTCAACTGCTACAAACATTCGCATAGGTTCATGGTACACCTGGTCACCGCCACTCATGACTGTCTGCCAGGCAAGACCAGTCCGTAAATCGCTCTGAGGACCGGACATGACGGCAAAGCGCCCAACAACGTTGTGGTAAATTTTGCTGCCGCTGCCGTAGACTTCAGGATCTGTTGCAGAAAAGTAATGCTCGCCGTTGATCCATTGGCCGACGGCCAACGGTCCATTCATGATCCTTTCGAGCTTGGCGGCTGAAGTGTCGAGAAGATAATTATGGGAATTGAGAAAAGGCCTGCTCTCGAGGTTGAAATCCCTGGTGAGCTTCCGACTTCCAATTATGTAAGAAGCATTCTGGGAAAGCCCCCACTCAGGCCTGGTTTCGCTCCAGTCACTTGCCCGTCGCTTGACGTCCTTTACTGCTTCTTCCTGTGACGGATTATCATTGGAGCCCGGCAGTCGCATACATCGCTCATAAGCGGTTTTAACAGTCGCTTTTCTCAACCCTTGCTTAAACACTTGAACGTCTTTCTTATGTGATTCTGGTATATCTTCTTCATCAAAAATAATCACCTGGTCAGTCGTCGTATTGTGCTCAGCGGCTATAAAATGTGTGTCCTCTGGAATCTCGATGCCGCACTCCGACATGTACTTGCGGACGTGAGGCTTGTTGGCCATAGTTGCGAAAAGGCGCACATTGGGCTCCATGGAGTTGCCCCAGACCGCACCACAGTCAATGGCCGATTCGTAGGGGTTGTTGTCCGAAGTACTTTTGTGGCCTACCATGGCTACCAGACGGGAAACCTTATTGGTGGTTAGCCCCATGGCCCGGATAACTGATTCGACATGAACAGCCTGCTCCTTGTCGGTGAAACCAACACCCTCTTCCTCGTTACGGTCCACGGTCATCTGAGTACTAACCGGAGGTGCTATTACGTCATGAATACGTTTGCGCCACCTGCCGTAGGCCGCTGGAAACAGGGTCCGGCCAATGAGAGGTATACCAAAAATCCATCCGAGTGCTTCTACCTTGACATACGGTGTAATCACGTGGCTTTTCAAATCATGCTGCATTCTTTTTATGGTTTTGAGGAATCCCTTGCCCTTATGGTATCTGTTTTCCTTTGACTTATGGTTATCTCGTACCACTTCGTATATGGTGTTCCCGGGTTGAACAATCCCAGGATTTTGATTTGTAAGATGGTGATGCCCCAGAGCTTTATAGCGGAGTGGAATATCCAAAAATCCTCCATAACCAAAGGTTTCGAAGTTCCCTACGCTTTCAAGGTTTCGCCGAAACGGTTCCGAACGAACGTCGATGCAGAAATTTGCCTGAGCGTCGGGACGAGTTGGCTCCTCATCGTCGTTTTTCATTTTTAAAGCCGCTGATCGAAGCTTCTCAATCATGTCGTTCAGGTATCCGGCTTCATATGCCTCAAGCCAAACAGGTCCATGCCCGGACTCGGGAAAATCCTTCAGCCATTGCAGGAGCTGGTCGAGCTTTGCGGTTTCCACCTGTTTAAGTGTCGAGAGAGAAAGTCCAAGGGTATTAGCAAGTAACGACAGCTCCCACGCTGATGAAAGACGTGCGAGCCTTGACCCATCAAATTCGCCGTCTTTCAGGCTCTCACGCACATATGAAACAACAGACTCGTAGGTGCCTGGAATGCCGAGTTCTATCCTGCAGGTCTGCTCTACAAGTTCACGCTCATAGTACAACCGGACCGCCAAATACTGAACCAGGTCTATCGGATAATTATTCTGCCATTCAAGAGAATTCAGTTCAAAGCCCTGCGAACCACGCCAATTGATATAGCTGGCCCAGCCGTACAAAGAGGTCAGCACCAGGGAGAGATACTCTTCCATAAGCTCTGAAGGAATACCGAGTGCATCAAGGTGGCTCAGCACAGCCTCCTCTGGTGATTCAGGCAAAGCAGCTATTTTCTTACGGCTGCCAGCGATTCCGCAGGGTGACCACTCTTTGGAAGCCAGCGACTTCCAGGCAGCGTAGAAACCTTGCTGTCTTCCGGGCATCGGCCATACAGCATGGCCCTCGTCCAAAAAGGCTTCACACCATTTGATGACCTCACGATTCATTGTCCACTCAAGGCGCTTGTGCATTGTTTTGTCGCACCATCTAGCCAGAGTCATATCTTTGCCGATGGCCCGGGTTTCATCATTTTCTTCAACTATTGGAGTGATACGTTCAGCCAGGGCACGAATCTCAGATCTGTTTGCTGCACGATCGACCGTGGCTTCGATAGTCTCATGGGCAGGTGCCGAGATGCCTTGGAGCATGTGGGCCCGTAAAACATCAAAATGGCTTATTTTTTGTCCGGCAATCTCCACTTCGCCGTCTCCTGCGATGGAGCCAAGGGCATCATCCAGTTGCCTGGATGTGATCCTGCCGGACTTTATAAATTTTCTATAGTATTTGTTTGGTAAATAGCCTTCGCCTCCAGTAAAGCGCTTAGATATGCGAATAGCTTCATGGAAGGGACTTGAAATCAGATCATGAAGCGGGTTGTGGTGGACAAAACCTGTCATCGGCCAATAATGGGCGATGACCTTGCTTGAGCGTTCAATAAGCTCATGGAGTTCCTTGATTTTTTCGGTCTTCAACTCAATATTTGAATTCATTACATACCTCCCCGGATTTGTGCAAGCATGGTTCCACTTAAGTCCATCCATTCTGATGGTACACCGCTGAGGAGGATCAACATGGCGATCACTATCACGAAAATACTGATCTCACCAGGACCAAGATCTTCGTAGCGAAAATCAGTCCGGTGTGGACCAAACAGAAGCCGCTTCATCATTGAAAACATATACCAGGATACGGCGAACCAGCCAGCGATAACGGCAACCAGACCTGCCGACATCGTAATCAACGGGCTGAACAACATTACCAGATAACTGAAAAACAGCGCAAACGGTGGTAATCCCACCACGGCCATAATCAACAGGCCCATACAGATTGCAAAGCGAGGCATGGGCCTGAACAGACCACCAATCTGATTCAGGTCAAGATCACCATAGCGGACACGAAGCCGATCCCACCCAAATGTCAATCCTGTGAGTGCAAGCGTCACCGCCGCAATATATAAAATCGAAGGGGGTGTGAGTTTACCGACCTGAGCTACATGCCACCAAAACACGGAGTACAGAGCGAGTCCGGCATAAGCCAGTAACAAAGAGACCCGAACCTGTGCAATCGCTTTTATGGATCCCCACAAAGCACCAATCGCTGCCAGGGTCCCGACCGCCGACAGTAACCCCTGGGGCAACTTCGGGATCAGCACCAGAGCCGCCCCAACTCCGAGGACCGGCATCAGAAATGACAGCGCCACCGTAAAATTACGAGGTACACGAGTCAGTACCTTTACGTAGAATACATGAAAAGGGAACAGCGGCAGAATCAATCCAACAACAAAAAGATTCATGATGCTGCCCGAATATTCCCACGAGATATCCGGTAAAATACTCCGGGCACCGACGAACAGGGCTATAGCCGCGAGAGCAAAGTAGGCAGCCTGAGATCTGTCGATAGCTTTTCCGGCGCGAGCCAGAGTACTATTGATTCTCAGGGCAAGCCCGTCGAGATAGAGGCGATTTACAAAGAACAAATACAAATGTATCAGAAAAATTTTCGGTTTTTTTGAAAATAGAATGTCTTGCCCTGTGCGATGAGAGTACACGAAGAACCAACCGCTGGTAATAGAAAAAATGAACAATGCTATGACCAGTATAAACACTCCATTTGGAAGGGCGCCGGCCTGAAAGTATGCCGAAACAACCGCCGGGTCAGGATATAGAAAGTGGGTAAAAGTCTCAGCTCCAAACAAGTATGCCGCTGATACAAGTCCGACCACCACCAGAACATAGCCGTGTAAAGTCACGGAATGGTCGATGTTGGTGTGGAAAATCGTCAACGTTGCGTGTGAGGCGGTGCCCCAACTGAAGAGTAAAAAGATCAAAAGCCCATGAGAGTCCAGAACCGCTATGTCAAGGTAATAGTGTGCTGCGGCGACAAGCACACATGGCAGAACCAGCGACACGATAAGAGCAGTAAACCATCCCGTCGATTCATTTTTCTTTTCCTTTCTTACAGCATGGGGTGGTCGCGCAGGATCGTGGCGGGCCTGATGAATCACGTCACCGCAGTTGAGGAAAATCGATCCTTTGAACAGCCCGTGGGCGATGAGGTGAAATACCGCCAGAGAGAATGCACCGAGTCCGCATTCCATAATCATATAACCCATCTGTCCGATGGTGGAGTATCCCAGGGTCTTCTTGATGTCGTTTTGTATCAACATCATACTTGTACCGAGCATCGCAGTAAGCAGACCAACAACGAACACTACGTGAAGCGTCGGAGTGCTGAGGGCATATAACGGAGCCAGGCGATTCAGAAGAAAACCGCCTGCATTTATGATACCTGCATGCAGCAGTGCGTGGATAGGAGTCGGCGCGTAGAGTGAATCAGGCAACCACATATGCAGCGGAAACTGGGCCGATTTACTCATCCCTCCAATGAAGATGAGCATAGCAACAGCGGTTGGACCACTTATACTAAGGCCACCAAGCAATGTCAATTGCATCGGATCTGCCATGGCCCTCTCGAACAATGGTGCGAACTGTACGGTACCATAAAGATGATAGGCCAGCACAATTCCTGAAAGAAACGCAATATCACCTAACCTCAACATGATGAAGGTTCGAAATGAGGCCTGTGCTGTTGGAACATGTGAATAGTTATGCGAAAGCAAGGACAAAATCCAGCTCAGCAACTGCCACGAGATAAAAAGAGTCACAAGATCGGCACTTGAGACCATGAAGAGCAGCAAAGAAATCGCGAGCGTCAACAAAATCTTATACAAAGGAAGCTGGGGATCACCCTGCAGATACCGGTTAGAATAACGAAAAAGCAGTGTTCCGATCCCCGAGATGACCACCATCATAAC
>Ga0136557_1000418_pt1 | contig 32721 bp, 39 predicted proteins | sample AntRauTorckE6832_FD_104796 | JGI IMG/M metagenome (GOLD analysis project Ga0136557, IMG submission 104796) | Saline lake microbial communities from Rauer Islands, Antarctica - Metagenome Torckler E6 #832 | ecosystem: Environmental > Aquatic > Non-marine Saline and Alkaline > Saline | place...
ATTTGGTGGTGGTAGAAATATATGCTATATGACTAATGTATTTAATCATGATAGAAATACTAAACGTTTCTTAGAATTCTATGATGGAATATTCTCAGATGAAGATAAAAAATTTATACATGATAATAATCTGTTATTAGAAATTGCAGAGGGTATAAGTTCAACTAATGAAACTAAAATTGTAGAAGATTTATTATCGCTAAGATATGACACCTATTCATATGATTTAAAGAATTATATACCTAAAGCTGATGAATTTGGAATTAATAATGAGAAACATCCCTATATTGTGAAATTTATCGATAATATAACTAAACACTCATTTGAAAAATATGACGGTGTAAATGATTCATTTGATGGTAAGAGTTTAATAGAGATGTTCTTAGAAAAAAGTGATATAATTATGAATGTATTCGATATATTTGGGAGAAATATATTTAAAGTAATGTTGAATAATTCTCCAGACTACACAGAAGAAATGTTATTTGATAAGCTTAATATAGAGAAAATAGTCTATAGTATGAATGATGATATAAGTAGAATGACTAAGAACAATTCTGGAATGTACGAAGTACTGATAAAAAGTAACAATAAGCAATTATTAACACTTCTAAGTTTATTAGATTATACTCTTGAGACTTATGGTAAAGAAACTGCATTGTCTTTGAGTACTAATATAAGCAGTATACTATTTGACAGTAGTGTAACATTTACTAAGTATTTTATTGCATGTGAGTCAAATAGACGTTTAACTGGTAGAATATATGAATTAAATAACCTATATAGCACCTTTAGAAGAATAATTCAGTTTAGACCTGAGTTACATGAGGTATTTTTAAGAGGCATGATAAGATCTTGGAAAGATATTAAATTATCTAAGATTAAACGTATACACAAAGCTATAGTAGATAGAAAATATATGTTAAATAAAGCAGGCAATAACATATTTTATGGATTCGATAGATACTTATCTCAAGAAGATTGTAATAGAGTTCAGCGTGTATTCTTAAGTAGTTTCTTAGATGGTTCATTTCCAACAAGTAACCCATTAGATAGATAAGGAGTGATATAATGAGCATAAGTAGTATGAGTATAAATGAGTTAAAAGATGAATGTAAAAGACTTATAGAAAAAGAAGAATATGAATCATCAAAACGTTACTATACAAAGTTTATTGAATTAATAATATTCAGAATGATAACAGAAGAAAAATTCTTTGCACATATAGTAATGCAACTTAAGAGACGTATAGATTTTAAGTTGCCTGCACCAGCCGCTGTCAATCAGACAATATCAGGTTACAGTCTCTATACTAATCCATTATTTCTATTAAATTACACAATAAATGAGATAACTTCAATATTAATACATGAGTGTTACCATATATTGAATTATCATATCCCACGTGCTGAAAAGTATAAGGGTAATACATCAAATAGTATAGTAAATATTTCTATGGACTGTTCTATAAATCAGTATATTGATGGATTACCTGAGGGGCATATAACGGTTACAAGCATAGTTAAAATGTTAGATGGTAAAGTTAGTGTTGAACAAAAACGTGAATATGAGTATTATGTAAAGCTTTTTAATGATAATAAAGAAAAATTAAAAGGTGGAGATAACGGGAATGATATGTTGGATAAGGTACAAGGAGATAATAGCGGTGAGATTAATAATAGTGATATGGGGAATAATAAAGGTAAAGGTCTTCAGAATCATGACAAGTGGAAAGAATCTGATGGAATGTTAGATGAAAAGAATGGTAAGCAAATATCAAAGAATATTGCTAATAAAGCCATGGAACAATTAAGTGCTAAAGAACGTGGTAAAGTCAGTAGCCACATTCAAGAAATGATTAATAATCTTAATACCAAAGCTATAATTCCTTGGCAACAAGAATTAAAGAAGTTTGTAGGAAGTGTTAAAGTTCCATATAAACGAACTATGCAGAGACGGTCTAGAAGACAACCTAAACGATTTGATGTAAGAGGAAAGATATCAGATAGGACTTTAAGAATGGGAGTCGCTATAGATACTTCTGGTTCTATGGGTAAAGATGAATTAGAGTTTTCATTTAATGAAATATTCCATATATTAAAGCAAACTAAATTCAATTTAACTGTTATAGAATGCGATAGTAAAGTACAGAGAACTTATACAGCCAAGTCTAAGAAAGATATAGATTTAAATGTAATGGGTAGAGGTGGAACTTCATTCTCACCTATTATAGATCATGTTAATGATAAAATTAAGAATTTGGATTTACTAGTAATATTTACTGATGGATATGGAGAGTATTCATTAAAGAATAGACCTATAGGTAGATATAAAATAATTTGGGTACTAACTGGTAGGAGAAGTGAATTATCTCTAGTAGAGCCACATGGTATAGTTAAAGAATTAAATATGCATGATAAATAATATAAATAGTAAAGGGAATGATAATCCCTTTACTATTTTTTTTTTATAGTCTTTTTGAAGCTCTTTCTGATAATTTCGATCTTTCACACTCTGATTGTTCGAATGTTACTTGGTAAGTTAAACTATCACCTTTCATTCTCTCACTAACATATGATAATCCATTTGTCATAGAGTTAAGATAAGGATGGTCTACCTGTTCTGGGTCTCCAGCAAGTATGACCTTTGTTCCTTTACCTGCACGTGTTACAATAGCCTTTGCAATTGCAGGAGTTAGATTTTGTGCTTCATCAACTATTAACCATTGGTGGTAAATAGATCTTCCTCTTATATAGCCTATACTCTCTGTCTTTATTAAATCTTCAAATATATCTATATCCTTTTCTTTCATACTCTCAAATTCAACATCTTGATTTCCTAATATTACACTAAGGTTATCATAAATAGGTCTGAATAATGGAGCAGTCTTCTCACTCTCTGAACCAGGTAAGAATCCTATTTCTTCAGATAGTACATTAGGACGTGTTATTAATATATTTTTGAACTCATTTGTATTATTAAATTTAGTTTTTTCAAGACCCGTAGCTAAGGAAAGTAATGTTTTAGCAGTACCAGCAGGTCCTTTAATTATAACTAACGCTGATTCATTTACATCTCTCATTAATGCATCTATTACAAATTGTTGTCCTGCATTTCTTGGTCTAATTCCTGATGGGTAACAGTTACTATAGTGAATGTGACTTACATAACCATTCTTATAAATACACAGTGCTGAACCTGCAGGTGATTTTAAAGTAACATATTGGTTTTCCACCAATTCATTTATCTCATCACCTTGCTTATCATATATATTGATATCAGAGAATTTTACTTTTTTAGTTTCAAATAAATTATCTACTACTTCTCTGACTACATGACCTTCAATTCTTCCCTTATACTGACTGTCTACATTAGGTGATTTGTCATTTCTATAATCTTCTGCCTTTACTCCAACTACATCTGCTTTCACTCTTAAGGATACATCCTTAGTTACTAACACAGTATTATCATTTTCTGTTGTAAGTGCTATGCATGTCTGTAGTATCCTATTATCAGGCTTAGTTTTATCCCAATTTACAGGCAATTCTTCCCCTGTATGGTTGACTTCAATTTTAACTAATCCACCTTGTTCTAGTTCAATTCCATCAATTAATTTACCCTCTTGTCTTAATTGTTCTAGGATTTTAATAGCATCTCTTGATGACTTACCTCTTAAAGAACTTTCACTTTTAAAGTTATCAAGTTCCTCAATAACAACTTCAGGTATTATTACATTATTGTCATCAAATGAAAATATTGAACTCGGCGAGTGTATTAGTACATTAGTGTCTATTACCATATTTTTAGCTTGTCTTTTCATTAAATCACCTCTATATTTAACTAATAACTGACTAATAAATTGTTACACTATAAATTGAAATTATTATAATTGAAAATATAAAGATTTTATTGATATAACAATATAAATAAGATAAAGGGAATATTAACCCTTTATCTTATATTTGTCTATTTATTACCGATTACTAACGTATTACCTTTGTCTCTTACTGCCATTTTCACTAAAATCTTGATATTGTAATATGTCATCACAAGTATTCCAATAATTGCAACTGGAATTCCAATAATCGATATAGCACTAACAATTGTAATAATGAAAGCCTTAAAGTAGTTATCAAAGTCACCATCTGCCTTAACAGAATCTAGGTTTGATATGAATCTTTGCTTTATTCCAACTCCATGCTTATCAGTTATTAAAAATATCAAAGCTAGTATTACGTAACCAACCGCAATAGGTCCGCCAAGTAGTGATATAGCTGTTAAACCCATATATGCATTTCCTAACATATTTGACTTTTTTAATTCTTTAGCAGTTTTTTCAACTTCGTATATTTCAATACCATTTTTCATAGCAATATCCTTTACAATATCTGCGTCAATATCTTTATTTTTATTAAATCCAGGTATTGCCTTAGATAATGCCTTTTCAAATTTTTCAAAGTTGTCTTTAACATCTCCATCATTCATATTAATTAATGTATCTGTAATTCTACTCTTAAGTCTACCCGCTATACTTTCGCTTAATATCATACTCTCATTAAGTATTTCAATTTGTGCAGGTGTGTAATTTTCATTTAATCTAAATCCATACTCCATATTATCACCTTTCTATACTAATATATTAACTATTATAGTTTAATCAATTGTTATAAATTTTTAGTATATATTTCCTGTATACTGAATACAAAATAGAAATATATCGCTTTTCTAAAGTTGCTCTTTGTAGCCTTTCTCTCAGTCTTTACATACTTCTCACTGTTATCTTCTAACCATGTGTCTAATATCTCTTTTATCTTAAGAACATTTTCGTCATTAGTGTTACTTTTAGAATATACCTTTTTGCTTACATAGATAAAGTCCTTACTACCCAGTTGTTCTCTATCATTATTTTCCTCAACCAAGTATTGTTGCAATATAAGTTTTATAAGTAGATTTATATTCTTAGTCTCATTCTCCATTATGTTATTTATAGCAGTACGTATACCCTTTCTACTAACATTAGTTATCGATGCACTCAGATTTGCTATCTTTATATTAGTTCCATAGCTTACTAGTATATTTGATGCATTATTTGCAAACTTCTCTATAAAGAATGAAACATTATCAACCTCATAGTAATCTTCTTCATCACGACTCTCTTTATCATAATTCATATAGTTCTTTTCTTCAGAGTTTTTATAATACGCTCTTGCCACATTTTTAATCATACTATTAATACGGGTATTTATATTGATACTATAAGTTATTAAATCATAATCTGATGCTCGTTTTAATTGATCCTTATATGTATCATGAGAGTTCTCAGCAGTCACATATATTGACTTGAATAGTGAACTATACTTCTTTATAAAGTACTGGTTAGATATCTCATTAATCGTGTAGTCCATTATATTATCATTAGGAACAAACTGAAAATACTTATAGTGTATCTGTGCATAAATAGATAACGTTAAGTATGTTAACATTGACTTGAACTCTTCCTTCATGTCATTCTCATAGTAATATTTTAAGATTAATGGAGATAGCCAGTTAAATGGCTTAGTGGAGAAAAACCAATTATTTCCCATTAATATCTTATTTCTTTTAATAACCTCCTCAATCTCTTTACGCTTAATCTGTGTTATTTCAAATATAATATCATAGTCATTATCTCTAAAGAATAATCTCTTTCTAGGAGCATTATCAAATAGTACATCACTATTCTTATCTATGAATTTTGCTATGTGATTCTGCAACTCTCTACTATATTTTTTATTAGATAGTCTTTCCTCAACTCTTTCGTAAAAATTGTCACGTATAAAAAATGTGTTCTTCTTTATACTCATTTTATACCACCTTTCATTAATTATCATATTAATATTTTGTTTTAATTTATTCCCTAAATATATATTATAAACGTGATGATTAAAAATTATATATTAAGGGGAATGGTGATAGTTATAGCATGTTTATTAAAAAAGAATTTAATGACAAATTGGAGAATCATAGGAATCATTTACTAAAGTTTAATGACAATAATGAGATTGTATGCCTAGACTGTAATAAGAGATTACTGGATCTAAATTTACCTTTGACAGACACGAAATATGGTGTCACTATATCTTATATTATATTTCATTTAATGCATAAGAAATTCTTGTTTGATAATGAAATACCACCAATAAGTGCACTAGTAACAAAAAGATTTTTAAATGAAAATTTAAGTGACGTAGGTTTTATTATGAATAATAAAATGGAGGAATTAGATGACTCTGAATTGAATAATCTTATGATAGAAATAGAAGAGGATGTAAAAAAGATTATTGATAAGTATTATAAAAAGATTTAGAAAGGAAAATAATGAAAAAAATTGTAGAAATAATATCAGATCCTAATCACCTTTATAGTGAGTTAGATTATATCCATGAGCATGAAATCCGTGTTTTAAATTCAATAACACCTAATGATTTCAATATTATTAGTGAAACTGTTATTGATGGTATGATTAAAGATCCTACCACTAATGAAATGATGCCATTTATAGATAAGTACTTTGACTATGTAGTTAGTTTTTATATGAGCTGGATGGATTATAATGGCATATATAAAAATGGTGATAAGTACAGAGTTCATGATGGTTGGGCTTGGATTTCTTTGACTATGGAAGAACTTACTAAGGATATCAAAGAAAGATTAACTGCATGGGAATCTAATATGGAGTTTACGCTTAATACTAGAGAATTTTGTACTATGTTTTTAGACTGCTTAAATCACTACAATGAAGATAATTTAGAATTAGAGGAAGATAAAAAAGGAGACGATAATATGTCAAACAGTATTAAAGAGAGTATTAAAACAATGATGGGTAAGAAATCAGAATTAGAAAGAGCAATGGAATCTAAGAGAGTTGGAATGCCTACATCTATTATATTAATAAGAGAACATGCAAGTATAGAGAGTAAATTAAGCATTGCTTTTAGTGAATTAGCATATACACTAACATTGAAAACAATTAATGATTTATTCAAGAGTATTAACTCTAAATATACTGGCTTTAAAGTAAATATTGGTGAGGACTTTGAGGAAATTTTGACAGATATAGTTCAGAATGAATTAGGTGTAAGGGAAACAGAGGAACAAGGTAAATGTAGTATGTGTGACGAGGAAGATTGTCCAATTAGATTAGTTGGTAAAGGTGAACATATTAGTAATTTTGAAAAGGAATTCATAGAGCTAATATTAGATGATATGGAATTTCCAACTGATAGTGCATTTAGTAAGGATTCTGAAGGTGAAGAAGGTGTGCCAGATTTTAATAAGAATATAGATGACTTATTTGGATTAAAGAATGAATTAGAAGTGAGCATACCGTCGTTATATAAAAATGATGCGAAGATTGACAGTATGCTTATTTTATATACAGACTTATTAGAACAAATAGGTGAAGAAATATTTGGACTGATAATGTATAAAAGTGAAGAAGCATTCATTGAAATAGATGAAGAACTCAATAGAGTGCATCCTAATATTGAATTTGCATTTAGTGACGATCTTTATGATGAATATATTAAGTTGATTGGGAGTGAAACATCACTAGAGTTTAGTAATGTATTAGATACTAATGATTTTAGTGAATCTGATGACAGTACTGATGAATGTTCTGAATGTTCTCTTCCATTCTGTGGTAATCGCACAACACCTTTTAAAGTAGGTAATTCTGTTGATGCTGAAGATGTGCGAGAAATAAGTAGAGAAGGAAGTAAAGAAAAATCAGATAATGTTAAAATTGTACTTGATAGGATTTCAGGTATGGGCGGTATGGTAGTTTCAATATGCTCAGATGATGAGGATATAGTAGATGAGGATGAAGAAGAACATGAGATAGTTATAAAAATTGATGTATCTTCAACCTTTGATACTGATGATACTAAGGGTAGAGAACAAGTATTACGCATTCCCTTGGAACTATTAGTATCATCGTCTGTTTATGATATAGATGCAGGTGATGTTAATACTGATAATTTATCTAAGTATTTAGATGAATTCTTAAAGGTTTCTAGTGATAATATATCAGAAGAACTATTCCATATATTCACTAACAAGTTTAGAGAAGTTAATTCAAAGTATGGTATACTAAATAAATAATTAAAGTATTATAAAATAGGTTGAGTTCTCAACCTATTTTTTTTTATATATTTAACAATAAATTAATATTTTATATTGAGAGGAGAGATAAAATGCCCGAAACAATAAGTACAGATAAGCGTAAACAAATAGAAGATATGGTAATAAAAACATTTTCAATTTTAGATAAATCTGATATCAATACTGAGAAGTATAAGAATTTCTTTAAAAAATTTAGCACTAATAAGGAATTTTATGAGTGGGTTAGAGAATTTTTAGATGGTGATGATAATTTTTATATGGAAATATTACCATATGATAATGAGCCAGAGTTAAAGGACATAAAGAAAGCGGCTGATTACTTAGGAATACCTTTAGAAGAATATATAATTTATAATGATGAAGAAAGACAGTACACTAGTAAACACCCTGTAAGTGTTGGATACTTAAACCTTAAAAGAGTTCAGCAAATTCTATTCAAGAAAAATAGTTATTCCCTAGATATTAGTCAAAGAAATCTTAAGACTAATCAAGTAACTGGAGACTCTAAAACTGCAAGAATAACAGATTCTGAGAATTATGCACTTACAACATATGGTAATGATGAAGCATTAAAAGAATTCTTTGGTGCTAGAGCAGATGACCAAGTTAAAAAGATGCAAATGTTTAAGGATATATCAACTCAAGGATATGTAAATCTAAAAGATTTAAGTTCAGATATTGAGGATAGACAAACACTTAATACAACTGATGTGTATTTCTTAGGCTTAGGGATTAATACTGATTTAGTTACACCAGGGTTAGCCTTAAAGAGAACTTTAAAAGAACGTAAGAATAGGAATAAATAATAATTGAAAGGTGGAAGAAATGACTAAAGATAAGTTAGTAGAAGTTTTAAATGTTGTTGAAGAAAATATTAAGTCTGATATGAAGAATATTAAAATTTTTTTGTATAAAAATGGAGATTTATACTCTAAGGGGTATAGTAAGAGTGGAAAAGAGTTAGGAAACTTAGTATTTATACCTGATGCATTCAAAGGTAAAAAGTTAGCAGATATAAAAGATTTATTTAAGAAAGCCTTTAAGGATTCTAAATTAAGCAAAGTAGACCAAACAGTAGAGTTACTTAATCATGAAAAGACTGATGAGGAAACATTGAAAGAGGAACAAAATCTAGCTAGTTATACTGAGGAAGTTAATATAGTTTTTGATGAATTTGAAACTAAACTGGATACAATGTTAAAGTATATAAAGAGAGAAAGTTATACATTTGTTGATGTAATTGATTTTATGACTGTTATTGAAAGTTATGAAAGATTTACTAGTAAGGTAAAATCTAGTGACAGATTAAATGAAGCTAATGAAACATTTAATAAACTAGACGTAGACCTTATAAAAGAAGAGTTCTCAGAGATTAAGAATAAAGATTCGTTTAGTAAGAAGTTAGGTGAAACAATGGATAAACTTAATGGTATTCTTAATGATGCAGGATATATTGATACTGCACCTCTTCCTAACAGTGAAGTTGATGGTATGCATAGAGCTAATGCTGAATATGAAAAAGAGAAAGTCGAGAGGGTTAGAGCTATACTAAATGTTAACTTCAGTGAAGAAGATGAGATATTAAACTATATGTTATCTGAGGAGAAATTAACAGCAGATGAAAGAAAAGAATTGGATAAAGATGATTTTGGTATTCCTTCGCAGAGACAATATCCATTAAATGATTCTGAACATGTTAGAAAAGCTATACAGTACTTTGGTAAATGTAAGGAGAAGTATAGATCAACATTAGCAGATAATATAAAGAAAAAGGCTGATGAGTTTGAGATTAGTATAAGTAAAGATTCAGAAGTATATGGTTATATTGATGAAGACTTACTAAGCGAGAGTTCTATATTGGAACAGTTTGGTTTATTAGTTGAAGAAATGAATTAATATATGGGTAATTTGTATGATAATACTCTAATATTAAAAGAGAATAGAATTCCTTCAGATATCAGTAGACGCTACGTTGATAGTAGACCTATATCTATTGATATCGAAAAACATTATGATAATATAGAAAAGGAAATAGGTGCAACGTATGAAATGAGACCAAGACTTATAATTCACAAGGATAAGTATTTTCCTCCACGTAATGAAGTACGTGATAACAATGGTAATAAAATAGTACGTGCAGATATAATTATTCCTAGATATATGTATGATTATAATAAAGCATTATTTATAATTGTTCTTCGCCATGAAGCTAGAGAGAATTTGTTATTTCAACATGGTTATAATATTGATGAGGAACATGAGTATGCTGAAGGATGGGAAGTTTTTGATATAGAAGAGTTTGGACCTAAATATAATTTTACTAAAAGAGATTATGATGAATTTTTAGATAAGTGGTTAGATGATAAGTACTAGGAGGTGTATTATGAGTAAAGATAATGAAAGAAAAGATGAAGAAATGATTACTAAAGAAGAAGCTAAAGATTTATTACTTGATGAAGATGCTACATTATCAAGTTTTGGAATTGAAAAGAAGTAAATAAGAATAATTTTATATCCCTAACATCTCCAGAATGATGTTAGGGATATAAATTGTATTTTAAGAGGATGTAACAAAAAATAAAACAACAGGTAGGTAATAGCTATCACCCTAATAATATGTTACTGATATAATCTTTCAAATTTACATTTTTTATTTGTAAAAAAGTGGAATTAACATTTTATTACTAAAAAATAGTGATGTTTATTGATGATATAAGTGAAAGGAGATATTATTTTGAGTAAGTTTATATCAAACTATACTAATTTGTATTCGTCATTACTAGATGAAGAAACTAAAAAAGAAGTAGAAAAAAAGAAACTTAAAGGGAAGTTTATACCTAACCATAATGGGAAGGATTATAATATGTTAACGAGAGGAGAAACTTATAATGATTGATTTAATGGGTGAAATAAGAGGAGTTATGAAAAAAGAGGGTTTTGGCGAAGAATGTGACCATATACCTTATTACAGAACTGGCATTGATATTTTTGATTATATCAATGGAAAGTATAACAGTGATGGAACTAAAGACTTAGGTCTTCCAGGAGGTAAATGTGCTATGGATATTGGTGAGTCAGGTGTAGGTAAATCTACTGTTATGATTCAACAAGCTTGTGCTATTGCTGACCAGTTTGAACAGTCTACTATCCTTCATTTTGACTTTGAGCGTGCATCTACTAAAGAACGTATCATGCAGTTATCAGGTTGGAGTGAAAAGAAATTTAAAAGAAAGTACCAACATTTAACTAAAAAGATTTATTCAGAGAGTGTATATCAATCAATTGATAGTATTGCTAGATTAAAGCAAGATAATTATGATGCACTTAAAGTAGATACTGGTAAAGTTGATACAAATGGGGATACAATTTACGCATTACCACCTACAATTATATTAGTTGACTCAGTAGCATTACTTGCACCTAAAAACATTGAAGATGATGAAGAACTTAAGGGTTCTATGGGAGCGGCTACTATTGCTAAGAGTAATACTAATGTTATGAAGCGAAGTATGTCTCCAATGGAAGATGGTAATGTTATTTTAATGCTAGTAAATCACTTAACTAAAAAGATTGAAATTGGTTTTAATAAGACTAAAGCATTAGTTAATTATCTTAAACAGGACGAAAGTATTCCAGGTAAACTTATCTGCCTGTGTGCATAGTAATATGTGCAAAGAACTTCTCTAATTACTGGAAACTCCTAACATATAATGATGAGGACAATCAGTAGCGAAGATTATATATTCAAAAGAAACTCTTAAGAATATATTTTAACGTTCAACGACTAGTGCGAAAGCACGTACCCTACGAGTGTAGCGGGAAACGGGAAGCTCCTATTTATTTAGGATGAAGATATAGTCTCAACTTATATAGAAATATATAGCAGTCATATTCAATGGCGACTTACAAATAACGATTGTAGGTGAAGATTTTGGGAAAAGCTGTAACATATTTAAGTAATACTCTTGTTAAGTTAGAAGCAGGTTCTAAGTTAGATGAAGAAAAACAATATCATATAAAAGGTTTTATTATTGATGCTATTCTTGTTAAATCACGTTCTAATACAGCAGGTCTTAGATTTAATATGATTTTCGAACAAAGTAAAGGTATTAACAATGTTCTTACCAACTTTGAGAATGTTAAAACTATGTCAAAGAAAATTAAATCAGGTGCATGGTGTAAAATGGAAGGCTATGAAAACTCATTCAGACAATATGAAGTTGAAGATTTGTATAAGAATGATAAAGAATTTAGAGAATTATTTGATAAGCATGTTGATGATGTGTATAGTGAATTATTAAATGAATTAACTTTAAATGAGACTTTAGAAGATAGACTAGTTCCTTTAGAAGAAGATGAATCAATATTACTTGATGAAAAAGAAGGTTTATATTATTCATATGATGAAAATGATGAATTAGTTCAAGTTGAAGTTGTAGAAGAATAAAAATAAAAATGTGAATAATAGGTTTTATACTTATTATTCACATTTCTATAAATATCAGGAGGTTAATATGAATAATTATACGAATAATAATTATACACTAGAGGAATTAATGTATGAAATGGAAGTAGCTATAGGTAAGAAAAATAATAAATTAATTTTTCATAGTGGATTTAAGAATAACTTATATGATAGAGTTACTGAAATAGTTAGTGATGTTGAATTTACATTGTTATGCATTTATGCAGATAATGATTATTATATGAGTAGATTTAGATGTCATGAATGTGGTAATGAATTTTCATATGCGTCTGATTCTATTATTGACTTTGATAAACTAGAATGTTCTAAATGTGAATATTTAAAAAGTGAAAAGATAGATACTATTAATAACAATTCAAATGATATATTATATTATTGATAGTATGATTATATTAGAAGGAGAAGTGATTATATGACAAGAATGGAAGTACTTATTACCAGAACAAGGGAATATCTTGATTATATCGAGAGACATTATGAAAATGTGCAGGAAGCATGGTCTAACTTTAGACCTGAGCTTGAGGGAGAATATCCAAAAGAATTTTTAGCCAAGCTTGACGATGAAATTAAAGAACATGATGTGTCTAAATTATCAGATGATGAATTTATAAGATATAGAGATAAGTTCTATCCTGAAGATGAAGAAGAAAATAGAAGAAATGGTGATTCAGTTCAGTTCAACTTAGCATGGAAACATCATAAAGAAAGTAATAATCATCACTGGCAAAATTGGTCTAGTATGTTAGATGGTGATGAGAAAAGAAGAGCTATAATTCATAATGTAATAGACTGGTCTGCAATGGGAGTGGAGTTTGGTAACAATGCGTTGGATTACTACAGAGAGAATAGAAATAAGATAGTTATTGATAGCATTGACAGATTATTATTAGAGAAATTCTTAAAGTTAGAAGCAGGTGAAAAAGAGTGAGTATAAACATAGAAGATAATTTCAGATTTAAAGCAGTATATAATGGTGAACTATGGGAAGTTAAGGCAATTGATTGGGAAAATAAGAATTTGATAATTACTACTCATTTAAAACGAAAAGATAGTGGAACTGCTATAGTGGAAAAGGTATATATTGATGAAGAATATGCAGATACCGTAATTTTTCTAAGATCCAGTGGGTTAAAAGACAAAAGTCATGATGATATATTTGATAGACAAGTGATAATAAATAGTGATACTACCGAAGAGTTCCTAGTAGAGTATAAGTCAGGTGGATTTTATTTAAGTAGTTTAGATGATAGACATAGTGATGATATAGCTATTAAGGATATAAATACTTCTAATTTTTATATAGTACACTATGATACTAAACTCAATATTAAAGAATAAAGGAGGTTAACTGTGATACAATACGCATTAATGTTTATAATAAATACAATAGGTGGAGTGACAGGATTTATCACAGCATGGTGGTTAGGTCATGTTTTATTAACCATGATGTCTAATAGACGTGTGGGTTTTGCAAGTTATAAAACATTTAAGAGAATATTAGAACATGAGATCAGCGTTAGTGAGTTTTATAATCATTGTGCTGAAAAAGGAGATTTATCTGATAAGGATAACAATGTAAATATACAAGGGATGGGTATTCCTATAATTATTACAATACAATTTAGATATAAAGGAATGATACTAAGATCTCCAGTTAGTTATGTTTTAGCAGTGATTTACTATTGGAAAATCTATAATAGTGAAAAGAAAAATGTAGATTGGGAAGAAGAATATTTAAAGATATTATAGGAGGAGTTTTATAATGAGTAGTATTTTTGATTATGATAAATCAAAATTTGAAGATAATCATAGCTTTCTTGCAGAGGAGTTACTAGTACCAAATGTTGATAAAGCAGATGGTTCACGTGTTAATATGTTTGATAGTCATTTAATACAACATCTAACATTGTTAGAGACTGACTTCCCAAAAGTATTTACTAATTTTGAAAATCAGTTTGGTAAGTATTCTAGAGCATATAAAAGGACTGATAAGGATTTAATATTGCATAAAAGACTTTATAAAAACGATTATAACTCAGTTGTAATATTCATAGATGAAGATGATAATAAGGTTAGTATAGAAAAAATAGAATCATCTAAGAGAGTAACTGAGAACTATGGTTACAAATTACAGAATGATGGTATAAATAAATACGATGACGGGGATTCAATTACTAAAGATGAATTATTGTATAAAAGTACTGCCTATGACGATCAGCTAAACTTCGGGTATGGTAAAAATCTTAAAGCAGTCTATATGCCTTGGCATAATATGACATTTGAAGATGCACTAATATTATCTCAGAGTGCGGCAGATAGCTTAAAATCTTATTCAATTGAGGAAGTAGAAGTATCTATTAATACTAATGACATGCCACTTAATCTTTATGGTGATGCTGAAAACTATGCGTCGTTTCCTGATATTGGTGAAAAGGTAGAAGATAAGATTGCTATTGCTCGTAGAAGAATTAATAAGAGTAGTATACTATATTCAGGTAAGGCAAAGAATCTATCTAAGGTTAACTTTAATTCAGATGTACCATTCTATTCAGATGGTGTAGTAACAGATATTGAGATATACTGTAATAATGAGGAGGATATTTCTAAGTATGAATATTATTCACAATTAAATAAGTATTATGAGAGTAATAAAGCATACTATAACAGTGTAGTAGATGAGTTAGAAAAACTATCTGAAGATTATGAATTGTCTGAAGACGCACTATATCTTAAGAAACGTTACTCTGAGATGGTTGATAGTACTGTTAGCTTTAGAAAAGAATCTAATATATTTGATAATATAATAATCAAATTTAAGATTGAAAAGGTCACACCAGTTAGTATAGGATTTAAACTATCTGGTAGGTATGGTAACAAAGGCGTTGTGAGTGATATATTACCGGATGAAGAAATGCCGACTAATGAATATGGTGAACATGCTGATATAATATTAAATCCGTTGGGTGTTATAAACAGACTTAATCCAGCACAGCTTGTATCACAGGAATTATGTTTTGCATCTAACCAAGCAGTTAGACAATTACAGAAAATGTGGGATGATGGTGACATGGATGCTATGACAGATTTATACTTTGATTTTATGCATGATGTCAATAGTGAGCAGTGTAGTAGTTTAATTGATTACTATAATGAACTGGAAGGTAATGATGAGTTAGTAGAGTTCTGGTCAAGTATTTTAGAAGAAGGTATATTCATCCATCAAGCACCATTCTATGGTAATATGACGTTAGATAAAATGAGAGACATTTATAAGAAGTACGATTTTATCAAACCATATAATATGACAGTTAAGAATAAAGGTAAAGATGTAGATGTAGAAATGCCTATTGTAATGGGTGAAATGTACTTTATGGTATTAAAACATAAACCTATTACTAAATTCAGTGCAAGAGCGACAGGTCAAGTGTCACTAAAAGATATGCCAACTAAAGGTATGAGTTATAAAGACAATCGAAGTTTATATAACAACAATAGTGTTAGAATAGGGGAAATGGAGTATACAAACTTACAGTTATGTAATAGAGATGATATAGTTAATAAGTTCATGCAACTATATTCTGTATCACCTGAAGCACGTAGAATAATGACAGAGAAGTTACTGACTACCAATATATTCAATATTGGGAGTATAGACTTACCTGATGATATTGGCGTTAAGACAAAAGAAATATTCAAAATATTCTTAAATCACTTATTCTTAGATGTTGTTCCAACAAATAACGAAGATAATTAAATTGTTACAGTAATGAGAATTATTCTCATTACTGTACTTTATATACTAAAGGAGATAATATGGCTAAAGAACGTAAGAAACAAACTATAATAGATTTATTGATTGAAAAGTCAGGTTCAGTATTTGCACTTAGTATTATATTGATAACTATGTATTCATTAGTTATTTATGAGTTATACTATGATTCTCAATTAGTAGGCAGTATCATTAATCAATATTTAGTAGTGGTATTAATAGCAATACCGATTTCAAGAATTGCAGTCAGATACAATGTAACATATATGATGGATTTAATGAGAGTGAATAAGGCTGAGGTCTTAGATATACGAAGAAAGTCAATATTTTTACTTGTATCCAATCATATAGTAATCTTGTTACACATAGCATATGCAAGGAGTTTACCAACCAATAATCTACACACGTTTATGGTATCATTTGCTGTCATAGTTGAAATTGTTGGATTATTAATTTACTTGTATAGAACATCATTTAAACTACCTAAGGTTATTTCAGAAATTAATCAGTATAAGGAGAGATAAATAATGGAGAATAAAGTATCATTTACAATTTATTATAAGTGTCCAGACTGTGGAAATGAGATATCACGGTTAGTAAGTATCAATTCGAAAGTACCAGTAGACATAACTAGTTTAGTTAGTGAGAAGGTTTTTAATTGTAGGTGTGGAACTACATTTGCAACACCACCTTATGGTGAACTTTATAGAAGATTATAGGAGTTGAAAATAATGAGTAATGAGGTAATATACTACGTGTCATTAGTTATACGTAATAATATTAAGAAAGTGTACTTGATTGATTGTGATGTATGGGATAGTTCAGTAAGTAGTATTTTAACATCAGATATGTTATTAAGTTATGAGAATGTTCAAAATAGTGTAATAGATGATATGGAAGAAATATTATATGAAAAAGAACCTATGTTTATATACAATGATGGTGAAGATGATATAGTTGGTCCACACCTAGATGTAAGTAAATTTGTATCCATAAGAGATGTTATGTCTATCATTACACCATTAACACTTACAAATACATTTAGTATAAATTATTCATTTACAAGGAGTGTATATGAGAGAACAGATACTAAATTCATTCCTAGACTTAAGCTTAGAAAGAAGTTATATTTTGCATTTGATTATGACATAGAAAATTTAGATAAGACATATATAACTGTATGTGATAAAGAGTTTTGGAAAGAAAATAAGTTTGTCAGTGATGAAATAAGTTTTACTAGTGAGGAGAAGAAACTAGCAGAAGAAATAGATGTATTAAAAAGTCCATTAGAATTAATATATTCATTTATATCTAAAAATAATTTTATTAGAACTGATGATAATTTTAGATATGAATATATTGGTGATATGAATGATTCAGAATTAAAGACCAATCTAATCTTACAGGGTATTGAGTTCAATGATGAATTACAACAATATTTAAGACTCTAGATTTAGGAGGTTTATAAATGAAAAGAGTATTTAAAGATATGAATTTGGGAGAATCCTTATTATATAGGGTTCTTCCTATAATTTTGTATATGGTTATTCCCACAGTATTATTGATAACTATAGTAATTATAGAAACTCTATTGAAACTATTTTAGCATTGACTATATGGATGCTATTTTACTATATAATCACTAGGGATAATAAGTATGCTAGCCATGATATAATTTATAAAAATAATGAGTATGGAGAAAACTTTAATAGAGGTAGAGTTACTGAACGTGTTAATATAATATCTAAAGAGTTTTTAGGTCATTATATTAGTACTAAGGAATTGTCTATATTAGTTTATTTAAAATATACATCTATTAATGAAGGAGTTGTAGATCCAGATAGAATAGATTATATTGACTTGGAAAATATAAATAAATGGATTAAGCTGGGTTATATGTATATTATAGAGACTAATAAAAATAATATTACTGATTCTAGGTTTAAAATTTATATGAGGCATGATTTCTTCAACTTTATTAATGAAATTCAATGGTTTGCATATGTAGAGAATAAATTAAAATAGGAGGATTGATGAGTGAGTACAGATTACGCAATAACAAATAAGGTATATTATAGGAGTATAGATAGGAATACTAATGAAGTTACACTAGGTGACTACACTGTGGAGAATTTAACAAACTATATGTCTGTTGAGGTAGTTAAAGATAAAAGATTTATTGATCCAACTATGCATATTAATAATTCTCCATATAAAAGAGTTTGTATAATACATGTAGATGATGCTAAAGACTTAGAAGTTGGAGATATTATTACAACCGATTTTTTAAATGACGGGGGATATACTCCACGGTTATTAATGGTATCATCCATAACTAATGATTTAGAAATTGTTGGAAAAGATCTTATAGAATATCAGAGTATATTTTCTATAAAATCACATTATGAAATTGAACAAGAACATAAAGATAGAGTAGATGACATTAGACTAGATGAGATGGATGATGATATTAGAAATAACACTTTAGGTATAAATAATAGGGGGAAAGTAGTGAATTCTTATATAATTGACGATATTGTGGACAGTTCTGAGTTTGTAGAGTCTAATACTGATTTGGAAAAGGCAGTTAAAATTCATGATTGGGGTGATAGAACACCTTCAAAATATTCCATTTATAAGATTGAAAAAGATTTGGTATCTGTAAGACTAAACGCTACCTCAAAACTTAATAATACTAGTACATTTCAGGATTATATACTTAAGTTTAAGGGAGATGGAAAAGTAGAACTTGGTGATATAATTCATAATAATAAGTTTATCGATGGGGTAGACCATTTCAAGGTGTCTTACGCTTCTAATGAATATTCTGAAATATTAAGTGCACTTATTTATGGTGAAAAAGTAATAACTATTAGAGAAAATAATAATGAGATTGGTGGGACCGAATTATCGGATAATGCGTCATTAAATAGAATAAAAGGAGATGAAATAAGAATGACAGATGCAAATAATATTAATGGATTTGACAGTAATACAAAAAGTGATATAGCTATTATGGTTTCAACTATTGCAGGAAAGTTAGAAGATTATATAGTTAAAGATAAAAATATAGCATTAACACCTACTGGACTTTCATTTTATGGTAAATCATACTCTGGTAAAGCTGAAGGATATATTGATGTTAAAAATACTGAAATCATTAGTAACATTCCAGTAGGAATTATCATTCCAACAGACATTAAGAATGTTAATATAAATGATACTGTTAGAGATAATGAAGGTAATCTTCTTAGAGTTGAGGGTAAAGAGGGTAAAAGACAGTTAAGAGTATCTTCATATGAGAATAATACTATTAAGATAATACAATCTTCACAAGACTTATTAGGTAATCAGATTTTTCATAAGTTGCTTACTCCATTTAATTATGATGGTGGAATAAATCCAGTTCTTAATATTCCTATATCTTTTTATAAGACATTCAAAGAGGGTGGACTTGATAAAGCTATATCTGATAACTATCATTTATTAAATTCTAAATTAGGTGATATTGATTATAAGAGTATTCTTAATTCAAGGGAATTTAAAATGCTACTTCCTATTGGTTTGATTGCATATGAATTGAATAAGAATGATATAAACTTATTAAATATGTCAATGGATGAAATCAAGAATGGTATTAAAGGCTCGGATATAGAACGAAGACATGTCTTTACTGCAGTATTATTTGTCGGTTTAATATTATATTTAAATAAGGATAAAATTAAAAAGCAAATGATAAAGCATGAAATTAAAACCAAGGTTACTAAGACTAAGGAAAAGTTTTTCGATTCATTAAACGTGATTAAGAATAAATTAAAATTAGATAAATTTAGAAAAGGAGATGATACTAATGACAAGAAGTAATATTCTTGGTAGCACTGAAGTTGAAAGGTATAACGATGTGGTGTGCGAAGGTGAACATGCGATAGTTGGTCGTAAATTGAATCCTAGGTTCTTAGTGGGATATAAGGTGCGTAATAACAAGACTAGTGATGAAGGTAGGGTAATAGGCGTTTATGCTGGAAATGATGGTAAATATATCAGATTTAAAGTTAGAATAGTAGACCATGCAATGAATACTAAACTTGGCACTGAATCTTATTGGATTATCGAATCATGTAGTGTTATGGTTGATATTAATGTATATAAGGATCTATCAGATTTAGTTGCGTAGTATTAATTATTTAAGTTATACAACCTTTTTGGTGTATAACTTTTTTTATAACCATATATTATAATAGTGATAGTTATTGGTAAGTTTATTTAAAGGAGAGTTGATATGATAACACTTGTTGAAGTTAGGAAGCTAGAAACTATTCCAGTTAAAAATCATGAAGATATTGTTAACCCAAGATGTAAGATTAGATTAGAATCTATCAGTAGTGAGATTGCATATACTAGTGATGGTAAAGAATTTTTCACACCTGAAGGTAAGTATTCATTTTCTATAGATGAATTCACAGATATTACTAATCCTATATATAATGATGAGTTTAGGTATATACCTAAGAAACTAGTAATTAATTTCTGTGATTATAGTCAGCATGAAGTACTAGTTATCACTGATTTTTTAAAAGACGAGGAATTTACATGCTTAGAAGATATACACAAATTAATAATAGAAAAGAGTTCAGGTCATACAAGCGGTGTAAAGAATTTATCAGAATATCGTACAGAATTATAAGGAGTGAATATACCCATGAATGAAAAACTAATTGAGAGAGTAATTGATAATAGGACTATTGAAAACAAGGATGAAATGATTAATATAGGACTAGTACTAGATGAGGCTAGTAATGAATACTATAATAAATCTGGTAAGATTATGTCAGATACCAAGTTTGATATATTGAAAACTATCTACATGGAGCATGGTGGAGTTATTGAGGGTGCAAAACCACCAAAAGGAACTGTGTCTGTTGAACACAAGTTTAAGAATATTGTAGGTTCATTAAGTAAAGTAAATAATATTGAAGAACTTCGTGAACTTGTGAAGTCAAGAATGAATGAAATGGATGAAAATCTTAATAATTCTGTAAGAATAGAAACATCATATAAGTATGATGGTAATTCTGTTGCTATGGAATTTGAAGATGGCAAGTTAGTAAAGGCATTGACAAGAGGAAGACATGGTAAAGGCAAGGATGTCACTCATGTATTTAAGAATATGACTATTGAAGATAAACGTAATGTTGGAGTACAAACTGAGATTATTATGACTTGGGAAAATCTAGATGAAGTAAATCGTATTACTGGAAATGAATATGTAAGTCCACGCTCTGTTATTGGAGGAGTTTTAGGTTCTGATGATAATACAGATATTTATCCTTACTTAGATGTGGTTCCACTATCTATCGAAATCGAGGGCGAAGATATAAACAGAGACCAACAACTCCAATTTATACATGAAAACTTTAGAAGTGTATGTATGTATACTATTATAGATAATATAACTATATACAACGGAACCATAGATGGTATTATAGATAACGTAGAAGAAATGTACAATAAATTATCTACGAATAGGTTAGATTTAGATTATATGATTGATGGAATTGTGGTTAGATTCTATGATAAGAAGTATGAAAGTCTTGGAATAGTTAGTACTAAACCCAAGTTTGCAACTGCACTAAAGTTCCCTTACATGGAAGCTGAATCTACAGTAAACGACTTTGATTTCACTATTGGTCCAACGTCTAGAATAACACCTAGAGTATGGTTTGATAAAGTTAAATTCAATGGTGCTACTCAAGAGAAGGTGTCACTTGCAAATTATGATAGATTTAAAGAGCTTGGTCTAGGTATTGGTAGTAAGGTCTTAGTTCAGTATAGAAATGATACCCTTAGTTATGTAGAGGATTTAAATGTGCCTGAGAATGATAATATTGAGCCTTATGAATTCACTAAGATATGTCCTGCTTGTGGAGAAGAGAGTGTTGAGATTAATGACAATAGGACATTTGCATTTTGCAATAATGAGTTATGTCCTAATAAAGTGGTTGGTAGACTCGAAAGATATCTAACTAAATTAGATGTTAAAGGTGTAAAGGAGTCTACATTATCAAAATTATTCAATGCAGGTTTAATTGAAGACATTAAGAGTTTATATACTCTCGACTATACTAAAGTTTCACACATCGATGGCTTAGGAGAGAGGTCAGCAGATCTAATTAAGGAAGCCATAGAGTATAAGAATAAAGACTTATATGATTTTGAGGTGCTTGCGGGACTTGGTATTGAAGGGTTTGGTAGAACATCATCTAAATTACTTACGGAGGTTTATGATTTAGATTTTATTATTGAGAACTATGATACTATGGGTGATGAATTTGTTAAGATTGAAGGATTTGCAGATATAACTTATGATAAGTTCAATAAATATATGAATCTATATATTGACGAACTTAAATGGTTAAAGGATAATCTTCCTATTAAATCATATAAGGAATTTGTAAATAGCTTTGATGAAGTTTACACATTATGTTTTACAGGGTTCAGAGATAAAACTATTCAAGAAGATATGGAAAGTAAAGGTCATACTATTAAGAAAGGTATGAGTAAGAAAGTTGATATTTTAGTTGCTAAGAATCCTAATGGTTCTAGTAAAAAAATAACAACTGCTAATAAGTATGAAAAAGAAGTAATAAGCATTGATGAATTTAAAAGTAGATTTGGATATAATTAGGAGGAATAAAATGAGTAATAAAAATGTTGATAATGTATACTATGACAATGGTGAAAATACTAAGATATTATGTATAGAGTGTATGAAGGGTAAATTAATTCATGATGAAAAGAATCATGCACAGTGTAACAATTGTAATACCAAGTTCTTGATTACAGGTGAGAACGAATTTGTTTACTTATAATATGAACAAGCATATATTATAATAATGATAGATAAGTTTTTAGAATAATATAGGTATGTAGCACTGTTAGATAATAAATATCAACAGTGCTATTTTTATTCTAAAGATAACTATTTATTAATATTTTATAGGATATTATAATGGTTATAGACACGTATAAATATATAGTACATAATTCAGAGGGTTTTCATGTTTCCCGTATAGATTATTATTATATATTCATGAAGTAAATAATTTCAATTTAATAGGTAATTTTGTTGGTTTTTCTTTTATACCTATCTAGAAGAGTTTTATTTACGCTGTCTTGTTTTGTTGTACTACCCTATGATAATATTCATCTTAATATCACTCCTTTAGAAAAAAAAGATATTGAGTTCATAGTGGGATAATACTAATATGGTATTATCCCGTTATATTTTTTTGAAGGTAGTAGATTGGTAACAATTTAATTATAGAAAGGAAGTGAATTATATGCTTGAATTTGAAGTAGTAGATTACACTGTTAAAGATGACATTGACACATATGCAGGTATACTTATAATTGTTGATGGTGAGAAAAGATTATTTGATAAAGATATGAATGAGATAGATGGGAATAGTGTATTAACGTTTAAGGATTCTCCTGAAAATATAGATTTGAAAGTATTGTTAGAGAGTAGACAGAAAATACTTGATTTTAATAATAGTATGCGGAATGAATAGAAGGAGTTTATATGATTGATAATAATGACATTGGAGTAACTTCTGAGTTTATGGCATTCCTTATAAGTGATATTATAAGTCAATATAAGAATTTTGATAATGCACATAAGGAAAATCATGTCAAAGATGTTATAAAGTTCTCATTAGAAATAATTAGTAACGAAGATTTAACATATGACAGAGAGGAAGTAAATATATCTAAAGTTGCATTTATTGCATCATGCTTCCATGACATAGGATTATCAGTTGAAAGAGATAACCATGAACAACATAGCATTAAGATATTCAATGAGTATTATAAAACAAATCATCTATTCAAGATGAATATAAAACCTTTTGAGAAAGATGAGATACTTAAAGGAATTGAAGAACATAGATCGAGTTATAAAGGAACTAAATCAATGATAGGTAGAATTATAAGTGATGCAGATGGTTACACATCATTCAAAACTAATTATTCGCCTATTAAACGTATAGTACTATTTAACCTAGGTAAGTCTAAAGAAGATATTAAATTATTAACTAAGGAGCATTTTAATAATAAGTACTCAGACAATGGATATAATAAATTCTATTATGATTATACTAAAATGATATTTAATCCTAAATTGGAATTTAATAGGGATTTATTTAAGAATGATTCTAAGTTTGATGTAGTATTCAATACGATATATAAGGAAATTATCAATGAAAGGGTGTTAGTTAATGGAATTAGTAAATAAACGAGAAACTGAAAAGACTGAAAAATTACATTTTTTAGATGATGAAGTAAGACAAATTCCCATGCAGAAATCAAATATCTTGATATATGAGAAGATTGAGGGTAAGCTTGGGGGTAAAGTAAGGGAATTTCTAGAATTGGGAGATACTGGAAGGTTAATTGAACAGACTGGTTATAAAATATGGGTTATATATAATTCTGATGGTGAGGAACTAACCCATTACGATTCAGAAAAAGATGTAACTGATTTATCATGTCTAGAAGGTACTGAAGGAAATTATCTATGTTCCGTAGACAAGAATGAAAAAGATAACTTTATATGGACAACTATGAGAGTTATTAAATATAAAGATAATAATCGTGTAGCTGTAGGTAATGCTAGAGAATGTACTGAAGAAGAAAGTGAATTACTTAATGAGCTATTCCCAGAATACTTAGATAATGCATTCTAATAAATTTAAAACAACTATATCAATTATGATATAGTTGTTTTTTTTTTATATAAAATAGAACTATATCAGTTAAGATATAGTTCTATTAGTTTTATATATTATTTAACCTTATTAATAAGCTGTAGATCCATCATTGTTCGCGATAGTAATTTTACCAATTAATGGTAAGAATTCTTCCATAGCAGAACGCTTAGTCATCATGATACTAGGTACCATAGGAGCGTTAGGATCTCTGTATCCTCCACCTTTAACTACATTGTAGCTATAAGGGAAGTACTTGTAAGTCATTAACTTAGAAGATTTAGGTAAGAAAACCATGTAGATTTCTCCATCAGGAATTAAATCTGAACTAACTAAATCGAATCTATTATGACCAGCCATAGCACCTAAAGAATAAGGAACATTAACTCCACCTTGTTCTTGAGAACTAGAGAAAGTCCAATCTACATTTGGTATAATTTCTAAATCAATTGGAGAACCAACTAATACGAATTTACCGCCTGAAATGTTACTATCTCTTTTCATTCTATTAGCACCATGTTGAATTACTGCTTTAATTTCTTCTCTCCATGCGATTCTTCCTTTATCGAAAGCCGCTGGTGGTTTAACATCAAATGTATAATCATAAGCGTCAGCACCTTTTGCTTGAGAAACTTTATTAGAACTGTCTACTAAGAAGTCAAAGATTTCTAAGTCAATTTTCTGACCCATTACTTTTGACATTAAGTCAACTAATTCAGTAGCACCATCAATATTATATAATGCCTTTGTATCTTGTAACCATTCTAACGGTAATGAAGCATTTAAGTGTTCTCCAGCACCAATAGTTACATCTTTAGAGTCGATATCAAATTCAATTGATTCACCTCTGTTATTCTTTTCTGACGTTAATGCACCATCAACTACAACTGTATTTACTAAACCAGCAACAGATGTAATAGTAATAGTACCTTTCTTAAAGTCAACGTGACCTAATACTTGATCTGTATGAACAGTGTCTTCAGAGTCTGTAACACTAACTGTACCAAATAATCCAGAACGGATATCAGCAATAATATTTACATCTACATCATAATCTTCAGTAGTTGTATCATCAGCTAATGTAACAGTCATATTAACACTTGAAATTCTAAAGTTCTTATCAATAGTATCGCCTAATTCAGTTGATGCTGAAACAGGACCCAAAAGGTCTGTATCTGTAGCAGGAATAGCGATTGGTGTAGTATCTAATTTCTTTAAAGAAACTAATGATCCACCTGTGTCTTTATTTAAACCAGCAGGTAATTCATGCTTGTCTCCGTTACCATCAATTAAATATGCCTTAGTGTAAGAAATTGCAAATCTAGGCTTTTTAACTGGTTGAGTAGGAATTGCATTTTTAAGTGCTAATTTAGCCCACATTTTTCTAATTGTTGGCATAGCTAAAGATGATAAATCTTGTAACCCTGCTAACGAACCTTCAGTTAATACATCTAAACGTGTATTTTCTAGTAATTGTACAAAGTCTTTTGCATCATTTGCATTAAGACCTTCAGATAATCTTCGTGAATACTCCTCGAAATAAGCATTCTCAGTTAAGATTGTTTTAAAGCTTTCTCCTATAATGTGGCATTGATTCTTAGCGAAATATTCTTCAGTTTCTTTTAAAACAGAAGAAAAGCCATCATTAGTCACAGTATTTTCAGTACTTCTGTAATTAATCATAAGTGATCTCTCCTTTTCTCTAATTAAATTTAATTAAATATTATTTTAATATTTTTATTATTAATATGTTTATTATTTTAACAACTCATTTAACAATTCTGATATGAGCGATAAAGAGTTCTTGCAATACAAATATATAGTGAGTAGTTTCTTATATGAAAAGTCATCAAAACTGTTAACTAGGACAAAGTTCATTTTATCAACATTATCATCTATCTTACTAGATAGCGTATTCAATACTTCATTACCTATTTTCTCATCACTAGAAATATCTATGTGAGTCAATGACTCATTTAGTTCCTCTGCGATAACTAACAGTTTCTCATAGTCTTCATATAATTTATATTTTTTTGTATTCTCATCGTCAGACTTTTCAATTTCAGGATCATCAATTTCATCGTCAGATTCTTCATCATCTTCATTGTCATCAGAGTCTATTTCTTCATCATCTACGTCATCTTCATTGTCATCTGAATCATTATTATTAATTTGTTCCTCTTCTTCATCATCTTTTTTATCAGATTTAACTTCAGCATCATCTTCTGTTGGTTCATGAATAGTTTCATCAACCTCATTAGGTGCTTCTTGTATAAGAAACATTCCTTTAAGACCCATTTAAACACCTCTTTTCTATTAAATACCCGCTTTTTCTAACTTCTTAATATTATTTTCTAACTCTGATTCTAGCTTCATTAACTTGTATTTCTCTTTTTTATTATCTTCCTTTTTTGCATCTTCTAACTTTTCTTTAACAATCTTCAGTTGTGTTTCATATGAACTTTTTAGTTTCTTTCTTTCACTGTCTTTAACCTTATTATTAATGAAAGATGCTGTTAATGAGCCTAATAAAGCTATTAAAGCACTATTCAGTACTAATAGTAATGCTGTTGTACCTAGTACTAATTTAAATATTTCAGTTATAGAACTTCTTTCTTTAACCAAGTCTTCAGGCTTTAAACCCATTAATTTCTTAATTAGACCCTTAGCTTTAATCATCTTATCTTTGACATCTTCTTTGGTAACTTTTTCATTTAGTACCTCTGAGGAAGTATCTTCATTAAGAAATAATGCACCCTCAGTTATTATCTTCTGTTTACTTGTATATTTATCCATTCTATTCCTACCACCTTTCGTTGACTTATCTAAATTCATATTAATATTTTGTTATCATTATTAAACATTCTATTATAATAAAGAGATAAATTAATTAAATATAAAGAAAGGAATGATGATTATGGAAAAAAATAATGCCTTTTTAATTTCTGAAAGTACAATTACTTCTAAACCTGAAATTGTAGGATATAACGAAGCTACTAATTCTGTTACATTTAAAGCAGTATTACAAGATGCAGATACTCCTAATAGAAATAGAAGATCTTATCAGTATAAAGGTTTAAAGAATGCACTAAATAGTGATTATATTCAAGAACGCTTAGAAAGAAAAGCATGGTATGGTGAATGTGGACATCCTTTATCAAATGATGTTAAACGACAATTACATATAGATCAGACTAGAATATCTCATATTATTCGTGAGGTATGGTTTGAAGGTAATGTAGTTAAAGGTCTTATAGAGACTGCTAATACAAGAAGTGGTAGAGATATGATGGGACTAATTCGTCAAGGTTCTGAAGTTGCATTTTCAATGAGAGGTCTAGGTAGTAAAACTGAACAACAAGGTAATATACTATATGTTAAAGACCCTATTAAAATATTTACTTATGACTGGGTTATTCATCCATCTCATGAGATAGCATATATGGAAAAATTCTTATCTGAGTCAACTATGGATAGTCTTTTACCTAATAAAAATGCTGATTTAAAGTTGTTATCAGAAGGTTCAATAATACCATTAACTGAGAATGAAGATATGACAGACTTCATATGTGATGAAGATAATGACATGGAAGACATAATTAAGAAGTTTGACTTAGCCATGAATGAATCTCATATTACTTTGAATGAAGATGCTAGATTTTTAGATGTTAAAGAAGGTAGTAAGAAATTTAAAGTTCGTATTGAAGATTATGCTAAGAAACAATTAGATACTGATTTAATAGAGATTTTTAAATAAACGGAGGTGATCCAATTTGTTAACACCTACCAAAGTTATTAGACATATAGATGGTATGTTAGGTGTGACTCATCAAGTATTAGAAATAAGTAAAGAAGAAATACTTGATATAATAAGGGAAGAAACTTTACCTACATTTAGTAAATACTTTCCTCATTATGCGGAGGTAATTGTTACACCTGATAAAGACAAGCATGGTGCTGAAGAAATGTATTTCTTAGATACTGATTACGATATATTATCTGTTTCTAAGGTAATTTTAAGTTATGGCAACACTGGTAATGGTGCATATAACAGTGGATTATTATCTAGAAGTCCTTTAGATAGACAAGCCGCTAGTAATGCATCTTCTATGATGATGCAACCAGTAACACATCAATTTCATCCACCATCACTTATAGAAATATTTCCAAAAAAAAGTTTAGTAAGTAAATTCACAGTTCAAATAAAAGCAGTTCATCCTGACCATTTTTCGACTATCCCTATTTCTCTTAAGGATCAATTCTATGAGCTAGCTATTTGTGATGTTAGGAAGTTCTTATATCCTATAAGATTTAGGTTCAATAATATCGAAACTTTATATGGGAGTATAGAACTATTCATGAATAAACTTGAGGGTGCTGAAGATGATAGAAAAGATATACTGGAAACATTCAGACAACATTCTCATAAAAGTGCTAATAGACGAAAGATATTTATAAGATAAAAAAAAAATAAATTCCATTAACCCATAAGGTTAATGGAATATTTATTACTTATTATGTCGCTCTTCGTTCTTTCTTACGTCTAAAGAACTTATAATCTTCAAACTCTAAGAAACTAATATGCTTACTCATAGTCTCTATATCATCATGAGGATATATGGCTAAACCCTCTAAATTAATAGCATTATTTTTGATATACTTAACTGGATGAAGCTTTAATTTATTTTTTACTTCTCCGTGTTCAATAATCATGCAAAACAAAGGTATATCATTATTGATACATCTGATTAATCTCATTGCATTACTTATATGTTCATAACCATGCAATATAATATATTCCTCGCCAATTAATGATAATATACTCAATTCAGAATCATTACAATTTATTATTTTTTTACAATCGTCACTAATATAATGTGGATTGTTTACTTTACTCTTTATTATAATTGTATCATTAGGCTTAACACCTAATGATTCTATTACATTCTCCAATTCATACACTTTAAAGTCCTTAACCACTGTACCGTTATTCATTAACTCCTCCTATAGATATAATCCCCTTAAACTCCTAGAGTCTGTAATCACATCACTAATATAGCCATTCTTCTCAGATCTTAATTCAATGTCTTCAACTATTTTTGTAGCACTCTTCTCTGTTTTTTGTTTAGAATGATGTTGGTGAAGTTTATATTCATATACTTCTTTACCTTTATGAATACGTTTAAGAACTGGTTTATATTCGCAGTACCAGTACCTTCCCTCATCTATTCTATGTTCTATCCAATATACATACTCAGGACTCTCCAACTTCTTAATATACGGTATCTTAAATAATCCAAGGAAATTAAATTCTCTCTCAATGAATATAACTTCCTCTTCTGAATGTGATTTTACTTTATATACAGTTTTTATCATTTATAACAGCTCCTTAATTATCTTCAGGTTCAGGGTCTGTGAAATATAAACCTTGTGTTTCAATAAATGGCACAAATGTTCCAGAAATCCCTGGGTCTGAACTTGATGATGCTGTAAGTCCAATACGTCCAACATAACTAGAATGTATACCTCTATATCTTACTTTAATATTTTTATTACCATCCCCAAGACTTTGAGGACCAGATTGTGTAAACTTAAGACCTCCATTAATTAAATCTAAACCATTAACACAGTTATTATATCTAAGTAACTCATTCTTCTTAAGCTTCTTTATAATAAAGCCAGGTCCAAGAGTACTAAATAGTTGCATCTTCTGATTAAGTGTAGGTGTAGTCTTATTCAATAATCTATAAGTTATACTTGAGAATCTAGTCAGTAGTGGATATATTAAATACTCATGTAATCTTATACGTTTATTTGATAAGTCCATATTATCTTTCTCCATGAATCTGTCATAATTACGCATCATCCACTGAATTATAGTAAATGTATCTTCCTTGTATTCTTCCTTAATTCTTAGTATCTTCTTCGTTCTCTCATCCAGTATTCTCTTGAATGATAATAAAATCTTATCTGATTTCTCAATTTGAGAATTAGGGTTAGATGTGAATGTAGCACCTAATCTCTTTTTCCAATAATCATTGTTAGCTATCTTATCAATTGTCATTCTACTATTGAAATTAATCATATCCAAATACATCATTGAGAACTTTCTTTTAAAAGTTCCTTCTTCCAGCATACCCTCATGAATATATACATGAAGACCTTTCTTATTCACTTCAAATAGGAAGTATTCGTCTCTATTAGTAAGCTCATCTTCATTAATATTCATTAGACCTATATCATCTTCAGAATATCCAAACTTATCAGCTATATCATATCCAAACTCAGCAAAATAATAGAATAATACATTTAACTTATACTTGAATAGATCTACTAGATACGTTGATTCAATAAATTCAGTGTCATCAACACTTGTAAACTTCAATTCTTTCTCTCTTAGTACCATAGGCATTAACAATGTCTTAAGTCTTAATGACTTTGGTGTATTATACGTCGCTAAGTCTATTATCTGATATATAGGGAAGTAAGTAACTCCGTCTATTAAGAAATAGAAATCATCAATTAACTTAGGATATAAAATAGTCTTCTCAACTGTCTCTGTTTTAGTAACTCTTTTTCTCCCTGCTATACCAGTTACTTCAAAGTGTAGCTTAATTAAATCAAGTCTTGATTCGTCTAATGATATCCACTTATTATTTTTCTTACCTCTGGTCTTTATTTCACTTTCATCATGGGATATCTCAGAACCTATAAATTTTACCCCCTCAATAACTTCTAATGCTTTACATACATCATTAATATAATCAAGAACGTTATCAGTTCTTTTCATATATATGAAATCTTCATTAAACCTCTCTTTGTTTTCTTTACCATATACTGACAAATGTTTCTTCAATACTAACATCTCCTCTCAATACTTAATATAGTATTTAATAAAATTTAATCATATTGTATCATTGTTATAATATATATTTAAATAAAAAAATAATAATTTTCATAGTAATTTATGTAACATTATATTAAGATAATATTTTTATATACTATCTATTGGTTGTTTAAATAAAAAATTAAATAACTACATAAGAGTCAATAAACAATTTAATAATAAAGTTAAATTAACATAGTAAAACTGAAAATTTATACTATTAATAACTTTGTTAAAATTAATGTTTAAAAAATTAAAAAATGAATTTAAGAGAGGTGGATTATGAATTTAAGACAAATCACAGAGGAAGTTTCAAATGAACTTAACTGTACTAAGAAAGATGGAAAGAAAGCTGTTGATGCTGTAATCAAGGTTATAAGTGAAGGCTTAAAGGAAGAAGGAAGATGTCAACTAACAGGTTTTGGATCTTTCAACGTTAAGACTATGAAGGCTAGAAAAGGTAGAAATCCTAGAAATCCTGATGAGACTTACGATATTGGTAAAAGAGAACAAGTAACATTTAGAGCTGGAAAGACTCTAAAGAATTTAGTTAATAAGTAATACAAATGAATATCTCTATATCTAATAATAGATATAGAGATATTCTTAATATTTTTACATACTATATAAATTTAAAAATAAATATATAATA
>Ga0136557_1000419_pt1 | contig 32703 bp, 26 predicted proteins | sample AntRauTorckE6832_FD_104796 | JGI IMG/M metagenome (GOLD analysis project Ga0136557, IMG submission 104796) | Saline lake microbial communities from Rauer Islands, Antarctica - Metagenome Torckler E6 #832 | ecosystem: Environmental > Aquatic > Non-marine Saline and Alkaline > Saline | place...
ATCAAAAGGAAATGCAATACCATCCGGTAATTTGGTTCCAAAATATGCACCGGGTGCGTATCCTTCTTTTATAAACATACGGTCACGTATGTAACCTGCATCAATCTTAATTGGAGGTTGTCCACCTAATGATTCTACGTTTTCTTGAAGATATGCTGCATTCACAAAGACATTCAGGGTGAAGTCTCTATTCTGAACGACATTACTATTTAATCCTAGTTCAAATCCATTAGCAGTCAGCCTTCCAGCATTTGTTAGCTGAGAAGCAGTAAAACCGCCTGATGGAGCGTAGGTACGATCTATAAGTGCATCTTCAACTACACGGTCCCAATAAGTTGCTTCAAATCCTACTCTATCCTCAAATAGGCCAATTTCGAAACCTGCTTCCCACTCAGTGGCAATCTCAGGTTTAAGATCTCTGTTTCCAGGGTTACCCGGCAGTAAACCTGCACCCTCAGAAGAGTTTACGGGTACAAATGTGGTGAATCTGTCAAAAGCACCCGGCTGTTGACCTGATTGCCCCCATGCTGCTCTTACCCTGAATGATGAAACGTTATTGATCTCAAAATCAAAAGCGGTAGTAGGAATAAAAGAAGCAGAAAATTTCGGGTAGGTAGCGTAGTTGAAGTCTTCTCCAAAAGCACTACTTGCATCCATTCGTAAACCGGCTGTTAAATAGAGCCACTCACTGTAAGCGATCTGTTCCTGTACAAAACCACCTGCATTAACGACCTCTTGGAAAAAGGAGCCAGAGGTTTGCGTAGCAGTAGCACCCAATACTTCCAAACCGGGGCCTGAAAAACTGGTTCCAGTCGAGTTCATGGTATTTTGTTTTTCTTGATACGCCTGGAAACCTGCCACAAATGTAGAAGTTATATCTTCATTTAGATCTTTGATCCAATTCATTTTACCTTCCAGAGACAAAACCATCTGTTGCCGGGTACCGATCTGGATCTGTCCATCACCATTAGGAGCAACACCATCTACGTTGTAGCCAAAAGGAAGAAAATTAGCACTCCTTTGATCTCGGTAATCAAGTCCTAATGCAGCATCAAATGACAGCCCATCTATTGGGAAGTAATCAGCTTTTAAAACTACTCTTCCCGAGTTACTTTCATCCGTTACAGTCGGATAAGTACCCTCTCTTGTAGTGGCGAATATTGGGATACCGAATGTATCATATTGGCTTGCCTGACCTACTCGTTCAGGTTTAGCATAACGGGAAGTACTTGTAGGAGTGTAAATCGTAATTCCACTCTCATAAACACTGATATCAGAATTTGTGTATGAAGTCTGTGCACGAAGCGTCAGATTATCGCCGGGCATAAAGTTTAAATTACCGGTGAAGTATATTTTCTTATACACATCGTTAGCTTCACCAACAGCACCACCATTAAAATTTGCCGGTGAAGGGTCAAATGGTCCATCTGTATAAGAATATCTCACATTGGAGAAATAAGTCATCGATTCACCACCACCCTGTACAGAAGCCGAAACTTCTTGACCAACACCAATACCGTACAGGTCAATTGTATTAATTGGTGTTTCAAATGGCTCATATAAATCCACATTTACACCAAGAACATCACTGATATTTTGTTGTTCCGTAGCATTTTCCGCAAAACCAGCATTCTTTTTGAAGCGGTCAGGCATTTGATATAATGTAGTTCCATACTCGATATCAAATTGTGGAGCTGATTCCTGTGTACCTTGCTTGGTAAAAATCTGAATCACCCCAGAACTTGCCTGAGAACCATATAAGGTTGCAGCTGCAGGGCCTTTAAGGATCTCAACTCTTTCAATTGAATCAAAGTTGATATTTGAAAGGCCTGAAGGAGACCCCAATCCACCTGCATCAAAACCTGGTGCAAAACCACCACCACCATTTACACGAACACCATCAACGTAGATCAATGGCTGGTTGGTCATAGATAAACTGGAGGTTCCGCGAATTCTGATCTTAGGTTCCTGATCAATTGCACCACTTTGAGCGTTAATATTTACACCCGCGATCTTTCCGGTCAAAGCATCTTGAACCGAAGTTGTAGCTACGTTTTCAATTCCACCAAATTCTACAGACGAAATAGTATGTCCGAGTGATTTTCTTTCAACAGTACCACCCGTACCTGTTACTACCAGTTCATCAAGATTCATAGTAGAAATTGACATCACAAAATCTAATGTGACTGTCTCTCCGGCAGAAACTTGAACTTCTTGTCTTTCAGTTCTGAATCCTACAAAACGGGCAACTACTTCGACTGTTCTTGCAGGTACGCCGGTAATACTATACATACCGTCAATATCAGTTGAAGACCCTATAGTCCTTCCTTCTGTTTGCACTGTTACGTTTACACCTATAAGCAATTCGCCGGATGCATCAGTAACCTGTCCTTCAATTGTTCCTGTTTGTGCAAACCCTAATGAGGGTAAACAAAACAGAAGAATTGTCATTATAAAAATTGGTATCTGTATTTTCATGTGATGGTTGTTTTGGTTTAGATTAACTAATCATTGTTGTTTAAAAAGTATCTAGCTCATTTTCTACTATTGCAGTCCCAATATCAAAGTTTGGGTTGTTAAACTTTGAAAATGAACTTTTTGCTTCATAATAAATTCACATATGTAACTGTTAGTGAAGGCTATAAAAAAAATCACCACCGCTAAAAAAAGCGGTGATTTCTTACTTTATATACTGACTTTTATAATTAATACTTAGCCGGAGCTCCGTTTTCCGGCAATGAATTTCTGATAAATTCACGGATGTGTTCGTTAGAAGTCTCCAGATCCTCAGATCTTAGGTACATCATATGGCCGCTTCTGTAACCTTCAAATCTGAAACGATCACTCATTTTCCCACTCGGATCGATATTCCACATCGTGTACTTAGCAGAAAAATAATCGGTAGCTCCATCATAATATCCGGACTGTACCATAACCTTAAGATTTGGGTTTTCAGCCATTGCCTGTCTTAACATTTCTCCTGTTCTATTACCTTCTCTATTCCATGGGCGAACAGGACCTGAAACGTAGTATTGCAGGTCAGTTTCAAATCCAAGAACATCTCTTATATAGTAGTTTATAGCGGGGGTAAAAGAATGTTTCCAGGATGAATATTCGGCAGGATAATCATAGCGCTCACCACCGTCTGCTCTATCAATCCCTTTATATCTAGAATCAAGCCGTCCTATAGTGTAACCTTCATCTCTAAGAAGTTCTTTCCAATAAGCTGAGGAAGGAACAGCAAGGTTGTAATCCTCTACAAATTCTTCAGAAAGTCCTGAGTATTTTGCCACCTCTTTAATGAGCTCTTGCTTTCTGTTCTCATCAATAAAACCACCATAAGAAAGAGCAGGTAACAATTCTTCAATAGTAAATTTCTCTGCTTCAGGAAGTATTTCATCAAGGTCTTTATTCTGTAATTCAGGTACTAACTTGTTATGATGCCAAGCAGCAGCCGTATAATATGGCAACTTTAATACCGATGATCGAGGCATTGGCCCTTCAGGCTCCAATCCTAATCCTGTTGGTGACACAAGTACTACTCCATTTAAAAACATCCAGTGCCTGCCTTGAAGCATGCCTGCCAACCCGGATACACGTGGGGTGCCATAACTTTCTCCAATAAGATATTTCGGGGATTTCCAGCGATTTTGTCTGGATATAAATGTATCTATCCAATCAGCCAAATAGGTAAGGTCTTCGTTGACCCCAAAGAACTGTTCACCTTCCCCATCATTAACAATTCGCGAAAGCCCGGTATTAACGGGATTAACAAATACAATATCTGCTACATCAAGGATAGAATGAGGATTGTCTTCTACTCCATATGGTTGAATAGGATATCCTTCATCACTGATCATTAATCTCTTTGGACCAGTATATCCCAGATGCATCCATAATGAACCGGCACCGGGACCTCCGTTAAAGGAGACAAAAATCGGGCGGTTTTCATTGTTCGAAACATCAGTTCTTTCATAATAGGTATAGAATAAAGAAGCATCAGGTTCACCATCTTCTCCGTAAACAGGCTGGGTTCCAACTGTAACTTTATATGGAACTTTTTCACCTTTAATAGTTACTTCATCCATTGAAACTAAAGCAGTATCAATGGGTAAACTTCTTGACCTTTGTTGAGCTTCCAAAATGGTTGACGAAAGCATAAAGAAAACTACAAGGCTCAGTACAGCCTTGGATTTAATAGTAAACTGTGTATTCATAACGTCGCTTTTGATTATTGTTAAATATTAAAACCAAGCACAACTTGAGGCCATGTCCTGGTCTATATTAAGGCTTTTTATAATCTTTGAATCAGCACATTGCAAAAAATTGCACTGATTTCATACACAATTCAATAAAAGTATCAGCTCATTTTATAAGCTAACTAGCAGATGCACTATTTTTGGAATATGGTTGAGAGTATGAACCATATGTTTTCCTTCCTTTCCATCAGCCTTCTTTTATAATATGGGAACCACATTGTCCCATAGGGTACATAAATACGAGCGTTGTATCCTTCATCCACAAAAGACTCCATCGTCTCTTGCCTTAATCCATACAACATCTGAAATTCAAAGCGGTCTTTTCCGATATTCTTTTCTTCCACATAAGATTTCACCCAATCAATTAAGAGGTCATCATGGGTAGCAATTCTTGGGTAGGATGTTTTGTTTAATAAAACTTTCGTGTACTCTTTATATGCATTTCTAATGTCATCCATTTTTTGCAATGCTATATCAGCCGGTTCTTTATAAGCCCCCTTACATATTCTCACATCTGCACCGATCTCTGCTAAGTCACTAATATCATTTTTTGTGCGATGCAGATAAGCTTGAATTACAATGCCAACATGTTTGCCAAATTCTTCAAAAGCCTCTTTAAACATATCTATTGTGGCCTGGGTATAATCCGAACCTTCCATATCAATTCTTACAAATTGATCGTTTACTCTTGCCACTTCTAAAAGTTTAAATAAATTATCACGACAATATGAGCGATCAATATCAAGTCCAAGCATGGTCAGTTTAATAGATATGCTGCTGTCAAGACCCGTTTCTTTGATATCGTTTATAAGATTAATGTACTCATCTACTGTTGCGTCCGTAGTTTGTCTGTCTTTAACATTTTCACCCAACAGATCCAACGTGATCTTGATCTCTTTTTTATTGAGCTGCTCTACCTTTGGCTTGGCATCATGGAAAGATTCTCCTGCTACAAATTTCTTTGCAAGTACAAATGGCAACTTCATCAATGCAATTCCTTCCTAATAATTTTAATTACTAACGGTTGTAATATGTGTAATCTACCATTAGTAAGAAACCTAATTTTGATAATGCATCATCTTTGGAAGCGCTTTTAACGAATTATAACAAAGCATCGGACAATATTATTTTCCCAAAGTGCATGAAAAACAGACAGCAAACGGCTCATCCCTCTCAATTTCAAAATTAAGATTTAACGGAAAGTATCTCTTATTTAATTAGTGAAAGATGTCCGGTTGCCAACACAGAATATTCAATGATGAGGTGTATTTGTGTGTTTACCTTTCTCTCAATATCAAAAATCTGAAATACCGAATGATCAATTCACAGTGGATAATTTAGAATGGAATCCAATGGTTTCTTTTTTACATCACGACTGTGAATCAAGCTAAAAAATGGTCACTGAATAGTTCACTAAGCTATCTCAAATTCGTCATATAAAAAAAGCCAAAGCGCATTAAAGGCACTTTGGCTTGGTTTTATTTTGTATTGTGGAGGTGCGGGGAGTCGAACCCCGGTCCGGGAAGGTAGACCTGTTAGCATCTACATGTGTAGGTACTGATTGACATTCGCCTGAAGCCGAGCCCAGTACCTAAGCGACTTCAAACTATCCTGTTAAAGTTTCACGTAAAAGCGACAGAAAGCACTTTAACGCTATCCTATCTTGTATGACGTCCGGGCCGGCAATGATAGGCACTTAACCGGCGGGACGGCTCAACAGTTTAAGCTGCTAAGCGGTATGAGTAATTATTGTCAATTACTTTTGTTCCATAATGATTGTTATTACGAGAATCATTGGACACTCTCGACACGCAACCAACGGTAATACTCAACCCGTCGAATCCAGAACACCCCCAATACGTCAATGAACTGCTTCAAATATACGAAATTTTAAGCTCTTTATTGCAATCGATCATCCTTAATCGTTAATAGTTATTCGTTATATTAGGTTTACACGAATAACTATTAACCAATAACGAATACATGAAATTTGGCAGTGTAGAGGATCCCGGATCCATTGACTTCACCCTCCCCGAAGATCACCCTGATACCTTGAAAGTATTGAACCGGAAGGGCGGTGAAGATTTTGAAGTATATGTAGGCTGTGCAAAGTGGAATAAAAAGGATCTCAAAGGATTTTATCCCCAGGGGACCAAAGACGAGCTTACTTATTATTCCCGCCAGTTCAATTCCATTGAGTTAAATGCCACACACTATAAAACCTATGGCCCCGATCAGGCTAAGGAATGGAAAGACAAAACACCTATCGACTTCAAGTTCTTTCCAAAAGTAGTGAACAGCATCTCCCACTTCAAAAGACTGAAAGGAATTGAAGCTCCGCTTGAAGAATACCTGCACGGAATGCGAGGATTTGGTGATCAGCTGGAAATGATCTTCTTGCAGCTCAGGGACGATTTCAAACCCAAAGACTTTGACCGTATTCAGCGATTGGCGGAGATCTGGCCAAAAGATATTCCCCTTGCTATAGAACTACGACATACAGATTGGTTCAACGATCCCGCTGTAGCAGGTCAGGTGTATCAGCTTTTTGAGGAATATGGAATAACTAACATAATTACTGACACCGCCGGACGCAGGGATCTTCTGCATATGCGGCTCACCTCTCCCGTGGCTTTTATCCGCTATGTTGGGGCTAATCATAAAAGCGACTATACGCGACTGGATGACTGGGTTAAAAGACTTAAGTTTTGGAAAGATCAGGGAATGGAGAAACTGTACTTCTTCGTTCATCAGAATATGGAAAAAGAATCGCCAATGCTGTCAGCTCATTTCATCAAGAAGATTAACAAAGAATTAGGTACCGATCTTAACATCCCCGGAGGGGATGAACAAGGTGATCTGGGATTATAGATTTCATTTACTTAATTCAATTTGAACCTAGATTTTTCATAACACACTCACAATTCAGTTGTCATCCTATTACATGCGCCAGCTTACTTTGCTTTTTTTTATCTTTATTTGGATGGGAACTTCCCTCGCTGTTGCTCAATCAGCTTCCATAAGCGGGTACATCACTGATTCCCAAACCGGTGAAACCCTCATAAGTGCTAATATTGGTTTTCAAGAGCTCAATAAAGGTACATCTAGTAATACCCTGGGATATTACTCACTTCCCAACCTTGAACCCGGTACCTACTCAATATTTTCCAGTTATGTAGGGTATCGGGCATTTCGGGAAGATATCATCCTGGAACCCGGCCAGAACCTCCGACTTGATATTGAACTTGTTCCGGAAAGCATAGAGCTGGAAGAGATCGAAGTTCGATCACGCGCAGAACAGGAAGAACAGAAAAACATTGGGACAGCACAGATCAATACCGAACTCGTTAAAGAACTGCCGTCGGTTTTTGAAGCTGATGTGTTTCGATCCATTCAATTACTTCCAGGAGTAAAAGCCGCATCCGATTTTTCGAGCGGTTTATATATCCGCGGGGGAAGCCCCGATCAAACCCTGATCTTATTAGACCGTACCACAGTTTATAATCCAAGTCACTTTTTTGGCTTTTTCTCCACCTTCAATCCGGACGCTATTAAAGATGTACGATTGTATAAAGGTGGATATCCTGCTGAATATGGTGGAAGGCTCGGTTCCGTACTCACCATTTATAACAAAGATGGAAACCGGAATGAGACCGCCGGTTCTGCCACGGTTGGGCTATTAGCTTCAAGGTTTTCTATTGAAGGCCCGTATAGCAAAGGCTCGTGGATGCTTGCAGCTCGGCGTTCTACTCTGGAACCTCTTCTGGCAGGGCTTCGCCAATCCATTGATAATGTACCAAGTAAATTTTACTTCTATGATTTTAACGGTAAGGTAAATCTGGATGCCACAAAAAATGACAAGCTCTCCCTCGCCTTTTATGCCGGTAAGGACCGGGTGACCTTTCCATTTGGAAGCGATGCCGAGTTCAATCTGAATTATGGAAATCAAACTCTGAGCGGAAACTGGACACATATTTTTTCCGAAAATCTATTCTCCAACTTTGTTTTCACCGGTTCGCGGTACTTCAACTTCCCAAAATTTGATATCGGCGGCACTCCTTTCACCAGAGAAAACAATATCTATGATTTTTCAGTGAAAGCTGACCTTGAATACCTCCCGGGAAATAATCATCAGATCAAAACCGGAGTATGGGCGGGCATCTTTACCTTCAGGCTTCAGGACTCTTTTGATAATCAGGATAACTTCAGAAGTCGTATTCAAAATCAATATGCTTCATTTTATGTGCAAGATGAATACCGTCCCTCCAACCGCTGGATCTTTACTCCGGGCATCCGATTCAACTATTTTTCTGATGGCGAATATATCCGGGTTGAACCAAGATTTTCTATGGAATTTCGTCCCACCGACCGTATCCGGTTGCAGGCAGCTTATGGAAGGTATAATCAGTTTCTCACTCTGATCTCAAATGAAGCTTTCTCCGGCTTTGACGTATGGCTGACGTCAGCTGAGGGAGTCTCCCCATCATATGGAGATCAGTTTGTTGTCGGTGCAAAGACTATTCCATTTACAGGTTATGGTCTCGATATTGAATTTTATTACCGCAGCATGAAAGATCTTTTTGAGCTGGATCCATTTCTTCCTGATGTTTCAGGGTTGTTGTATGAGGACCTCTTTAGAATCGGAGAAGGCTATGCGTATGGTATGGAGATCTTTTTCGAAAAAAGACAAGGAGATTTCACCGGCTTTATAGGTTATACACTTGGCTATACCTGGCGGAAATTTCCCGGCTTCAATACCGAGATCACTCAAGATGGACAAACCGCAAGATTTTATCCTCCCAAATATGATCGCCGGCATGATGTAAATGTGGTAGGAACCTATCAGCTGAGTGACAAATGGAAAGCCACCGCTTCCTTTAATTTTGCGACGGGACAATCCTACACCAAAGTATTAGGGCGCTATCTACAATTTGATCTGCCCTGGACTAACGATACCAGAAATGCTTTTACGGTAGGTAAGGTTAATGCCTCCCGGCTTCCAAATTATCATCGCATGGATGTTTCATTTTCCAGAACCGGGCGTTTCTTTAAGATCGGAGAATCTGAACTTCAGCTGCAGCTTATAAACGTATATTCCCGTCGAAACACCTGGTTCTATAATTATGATTTCTCTGAAAATCCGGTCGTAGTTGATGAGGTGAATCTCTTACCTATTCTTCCTTCCATTTCTTACACGGTGAAATTCTGAAACTATGAAAAACCTCCTGATTACAATTTTACTAACCGTTACAGCCCTCATTTCTTGTGATGTATATGTACAGGACGATTATGAGGAACAATATGTACTGGAATCTTACCTTGTAGCTAACAGGGAACTTCCATTCGTCCGCCTTTCTACAACCTCCCCGGCTCTTGATTTTTATGATTTTGAAGAAACAGCAGTCAGTGATGCCAATATTAGAATTCAGCTTTTAGAGGATGGTCCTGGCAGTGCTGTAGATCAAACAATATTTTATACTGATGCCCTACCTGGTATTTATACACCAACGCAATACCATGAAGTCATTCCTAAAAGAACGTATCAGATAGAAATTAACTTTCCGGGATCTACAAATTTGATCTCTGCGTACACGGTAGTTCCTGATACTTTCCAAATTCTCGGCGGGGTTCGCGACAGCATTATATATCAGTCTTCAGAACAGCTTGAGATCACCTTGAGTGAGAGCTCTTATCCCGGACGTCAAAATATCTTTGTGTTCAATGCTCTAGGCATGCGAACAATGCCTCAGAATCTTACCCCACTTTACGCCGACCTCTATGAAGACAGTGAAGATAAAGAAGAAGAGCTTCAGAATTTTGCGAACAACAGCTCAGGTATTATAAATGAAGGCAATTTTCAGCGAAATCAGGATGGGAGCTTCACCATTAAATTCCCTTGGATCGGGATCGCCTTTTATCGAGACAATAAAATAGTAGCTAATACCCTGGATGATAACATTTATGATTTTTTGCGATCCCAAGAAGTTCAAGTGGGAGGTTCTACACTTTCACCCGGCGAGGTTCAGAATATCATAACTCACGTGAAAGGTGGTATTGGTGTTTTTGGTTCCGTAGCTTCAGATACCGTTGAAACCTTTGTAAAAATCCCTATACTATAATATGATCATCCGAATATCACTTGTATTTATTTCTGCATTTTTATTTGTGGATCACCTGCCTGCACAATCTTCCGGTGAATTCGAGATCGCACGTGCTAAATATCGCGGGGGTGGCGACTGGTATAACGACCCTTCAGCACTGCAAAACCTGATCTCATTTACCAAGTCAAATGTTCCCATTCGGATCTCAGAATCTTTCAAGGATGTTTCACTGGGAAGTTCAGACCTTCACTTATATCCATTCGTTTTTCTTACCGGACATGGGAACATAACGCTTAATTCAGCTGAGGCTCGTAACCTGAGGCAGTATCTCCAAAACGGCGGTTTTTTATATATAGATGATGATTATGGATTGGATGAATTTATCCGCCCGGTTATGAATCAGGTTTTTCCGGATGAGGATTTTATTGAGATCCCTTTCAATCACCCTATCTATGATCAGGTATTTACTTTTGATAACGGGCTTCCAAAGATTCATGAACATGACGGAAATCCTCCGCAGGGATTTGGTATTTTTTACGAAGGGAGATTAGTCGCTTACTACAGCTATGAATCTAATCTTGGGGATGGATGGGCTGATCAGGAAATTCACAATACTCCGGGATCATTGAGGCAACAAGCTTTACAGATGGGTACTAATATTTTGGTGTATGCCCTCACACGTAATTAACGTAAGTTATTTATAAAATAAATACTTATTTGTCACCCATCACTTCTCACCTTTCATCTTATACTCAAATACCTTCTCATTGACCTCATTACTGATTCCTTTTTCGGGATCAGGATATAGATCATCCGGATCACTGGTTTCTCTCCGGGTTAGTTTTGATTTTACGTCTTTTTGGCGCTGCATCAGTTCAAGCCGATCTTCACCAGAAGCCTTGCCAATATGGTCAGCAAGTTCATTCAGCTTACGCCTATAAAAACTGATCTCTGCTGCGCGAATAGAACTCTTTGCCGTTTTATACGGATTTTTATCCTTCTCGTATTTCAATCCTATTTTCTCTTCATGGCGATCGCTGGCAGAATGCTGTTCAAGCGAAACATCTCCAACCAATCTTGGGAAAGGAGCTTCTAAACCGGAATAGGTTTTTATCGAAAACTCTTTTTCTTCTTTATAACGCTCAATAATATCTTCGTAGAAGATCCGGAGCTCTTCATCCTCAAATAATTTTGAGTTAGTAAATGAGCAAATATATTCCACCATGCCCCTTCCGTAAGAGATCATCAAACGGATCAATTCTTTTTCAAAATGAGGCTTTTTCTTAGAACTCACCGACTTCATCTTACTTCCCGGATGCGGTGGCTGCTCTTCAGTCTCATCCCCACTTCCTGAATCACCCTCCGCATTTTCCTGAACACGCTGACGAACTTCCTGTCGCCGCTCCGACCTTTTATCTTCCCAGCGCTTGTCATTCATTACGCGTTCTAGCTGCTCGTAGAGATCTCCCTCCTTCACTTTCTGGAACTTTTGCATCTTCTGATGCAGGTACTGAACATATACCTGTCGCTGAATAGAATCTTTGATATTAGCGATCGACTCCAGGATCTCTGTGATCACTTTTGGAACTTCCGTAGGCTTTTCTAAGCGACCTTCATCTCCGGCTTTCTGCAAAAGGAAATCCACGAAATCACCGGCCTCTTCCTTTTTAAGATCTTCAAACGATTCCTTCCCGAACTGCTTCACAAATGAATCCGGGTCCTGATCTTCCGGAAGCTCCAGTAATTCAACTTCCATCCCTTCTGCCAGCGCGATATTTATACCTCGCTTCATGGCTGTTTGTCCCGCACTGTCTGAATCATAGATCATCACGATCTTCTCTCCATAACGATGCAGGATCTTCATTTGTCCTGAGGTGAGTGACGTTCCGCTGCTGGCTACCACGTTTCCGACACCATGCTCCATCAGGGTGATTACATCCGTATAGCCTTCCACCAGGATAACCTCTTTATGCTTCCGAATCTCATTCCGGGCAAAATTTACACCATAGACAACTTCACTTTTGTTATACACTTTTGTCTGTGACGAATTGATGTACTTAGCTGTTTTCTCACTTCCAAAAACACGCCCCGCAAAAGCGATCACTTTCCCGGTTGGATTGAAGATCGGGAACATGAGCCGCCCCCTGAAGGTGTCATAGAATCCACTGCCTCGATTGCTGGGTTTAACAAGGTCTGCCTCTACCAAATACTGTTCATCTATACCGGAATTTTTGGCAGCCTTCCAGAATTCTTCACCACCTGAAGGAGCATAGCCTAACCCATATTTTTTAAAAACCTCACGGCCATATCCTCTTCCTTCTAAATATTTCAGCGCTTTCTCGGCTTCGGGGTTCTCAATAAGGTTTCGGTAAAAGAACACTCCGGCAAACTTAAGTGCATGCAGGATTCCTTCTCGCAGCTGAGTGGTCTCGCTTGGTTCTTCATTATCTTCTTCAGGAATGAATACTCCATAGCGCTCTGCAAGCTGTCGGATAGCTTCTGTAAAGCCTACCCCTTCCTGGTCCATAACAAACTTAAAGACATCGCCGGACTCCCCGCAACCAAAGCATTTAAAGATCTGTAGCCTGGGGGTTACATTAAAGGAAGGTGTTTTTTCATCATGGTAAGGGCATAGGCCTACAAAACCACTACCTGAGCGCTTCAGTTTTACATAGTCCTGAACTACCTCTACGATATCTGCGGCCGCTCGTACTTCTTCCTTTTTCTCGTCACTTATCATGCTTAATAATGAGCATTTACTAACTGGAAATAAAGTGAAATTATAAATTCATTGAGATAATTTCTGAGCAGACAATAGTGTCTTCATACAAAGTGTCCAAAAAAGTTATCTTTAATAACAAATAAGGTTGAAAATCTTACTTTTATTTAAAATAAAGCGTTGGCGTTCCCTGTTACTATCACGTACATTTAGACGGCCACAAACGTTATATCATTTACAGTTATCATCTCATTTTATGATAAGCCATACCAAAGCAGTTTTATTATTTATTTTAGCTCTTACTCTAACTACCGGCATTTCCGTTCAGGCTCAAAGCCTGAGTGATTTTTTGTTCGGTCAGCGAGTCAATAAAAATTATTCAGAGAAGCTCCTTGATAAAACTTCTGAAGAATTTATCGATTCCTTGATCACAGACACTCCGCTTGAAGAGAAAATAGCTCAGTTGTTTTTTGTGCCAGCCGAAGGACAATTCACCAATCGTGACTCCCGTGAGTTTACCCTGATCCAGGAAATGGTTGAGAAGTATAATATCGGCGGGATCATTTTTATGCGTGGTGATATTTATGGTCAGGCTGTAATGACCAACAAACTCCAGAAAATGGCTAAATTTCCGCTTTGGATCTCTCAGGACATGGAATTTGGGGCAGCCATGCGGATTTCAGGAACTACGCGTTTTACCCCGGCAATGGGTGTAGCGGCCACCGGTGATAAACGAAATGCTTTCATGACAGGTAAGATCACAGCTATTGAAGCCAAGGCCCTTGGAGTTCATCAGATCTATGCTCCGGTGCTGGATGTAAATAATAATCCTGATAATCCGGTTATCAATGTTCGTTCTTTTTCCGGTGATCCGGAAATGGTAGCCGAATATGGAACAGCTTTTATGCAGGGCGTTCAAAGTGAAGGCTTGGTTGCTACCGCCAAACATTTTCCGGGTCATGGAGATACAGATGTAGACTCACACAGTGACCTCCCCGTAGTTAATTATGACTACGATCGACTCGACTCCCTGGAGCTCATTCCTTTTAGAGCTATTATAAATGGTGGTATTACAAGTATAATGACGGCTCATATTGCCTACCCAAATTTAAATACCAATGAGTTTTTACCAGCCACACTCGATCCCGTTGTACTTGGCGATCTCCTTACAGATTCTTTAAAGTTTGAGGGTATGGTTGTAACTGATGGACTGGAAATGAATGGGATCACCTCAAAATATTCTCCCGGAAGAGCGGTGGTGCGGGCCTTGAATGCCGGAGCCGATATCATGCTAATCAGTCCCGATGTTAATACGGCGATTAACGAAGTGATGGATGCGGTTGATAAGGGTGAAGTAACTGAAGAAAGAATTAACAGATCTTTTACCAAATTGATGCTTTGGAAGCAGCAATACGGGCTTTTTGAAAGTGATAATCAGGTTGATATCGATGCCCTAGATACTAAGATCAATACCGCTCATCACCGTGCAGTATCAGATAGGATTGCCCGTGAATCAGTTACCATACTTAAAAATGAAAATAGTATTCTACCAATTCTTCCTTCTGAATATCCCACTGCCATGGTGATCTCGGTTGCTGATGATCGCTCTGGAAATACAGGCAGTTCTTTTGTGCGTCAGCTCAGAGATTATCACCCAAGTGTTTCATTTCATGTGTATGATAACCGAACAAGTGAGGAAGACAAAAGGGAGATGTTGCGAAAAGCACAAGAGGTAGATCTTGTTATTATAGGATCATTCATTTATCTCAGATTTGGACAGTCTATCCATCTGGCTCCCGATCAGCTGTCTTTTTTACAACGGGTAGTAAAAATGAACAAGCCCTCACTTCTTGTTTCATTCGGCAATCCCTATGTTTTATCTGACCTTAAGGACGCTGATGCTCATGTATTGGGATGGTATAATTCTTCCCAGCAGATCAGCGGAGTGGTACCGGCTTTATTCGGAGCTTCTACCATCACTTCCAACCTTCCCATCGAAATTCCGGGATTATATGAAATCGGAGAAGGCATTCATATGGATCACACCACACTCCGGTTTGGTTCTCCTGAGGAAGTCGGACTTGATCATAATAAACTTTTTGAGATCGATTCCATCATAAATGAAGCGATCAGGGATTCTGTATTTCCAGGCGCGGTTGTTGGAGTTGTAAAGGACGGAGTACTTGCCTATAACAGAGGATATGGCTACCAGGATTATACCAAAACGGAGGCTGTCAGAGATACAGATGTGTATGACGTAGCTTCCATGACCAAAGTAATGGCTACCACTGCCGCCACTATGAAACTAGTTGATGAGGGAAAGCTCAGCCTAGATGATAGGATCTCTGATTTCTTCGATGAATTTGGTACCGAAGACAAAAACGAGATCACTATTCGTGACATACTTCTTCACCAAACCGGCTTGCCACCCTTCCGCGTTTATGTTGACTCACTGAAAACTCGTAACGGTATCATCAATGCTATTAAGAATGAACCTTTGACGTATGAGCCGGGTAGCAAATATGTGTACAGTGATCTGGGGATGATATTACTTGCAGAGATCATCCATGAGGTTTCAGGTCTTCCACTTGATACCTACACCAGAAAAGAATTCTTTTACCCGATGAATATGTACAGCACTTTTTTCAACCCTTCTGTTAAAAGCAGATGGCTGGTCTGGCGAATTGCGCCCACTGAAATCGATACTGTTTTTGGGCGTGGATTGGTGAGAGCCCAAGTACATGACGAACGAGCCTATTTTATGGATGGCGTTGCCGGCCATGCGGGATTATTTTCTTCATCTATAGACATTGCCAAGTTCAGCACTATGCTGCTAAACAAAGGAGTTTACTCCGGGAGGCATTATCTGAAACCTGAAACGGTAGAGATGTTCACATCATTACAATCAGAACACAGCGGACGGGGACTCGGGTTTGACCGTAAAAGCAGCGAAGGATTTTCCACCGCCGGTAGCCTCGCCAGTGATGATACTTTTGGTCACCTTGGTTTTACAGGTACCAGTTTTTGGATAGACCGGGAGAAAAACATGGCTGTAATCTTACTGACCAACCGTACCTTCCCTAACCGAGCCTATGGCAAAACCATTAGCCAAATAAGAGCACGGGTTGCCGATGCTGCCTACTCTTCAATCACAGACTGATATGGATTGGGATTCACTTTACAAACGAGCATATGTTCCTTACTCAGAAAAACCTTCAGCATGTATTGTTGAAAGCAAAACAGGTCGGTATTTCTCAGGAGTAAGAATTGAAAATATCTCCTACCCCATCACCATTCCTGCTGTTCAGGCAGCCTGTACGATTTGTTTGAGTGAAAAAGAAATTCCCGCTAGGATCTATGTAGAGAATAAAGATCTGGATCAGATAGACTTTTGGGTGAATGAGTTTGATATGGAGATCATCCAAACAAAAAAACCTCCCGAAGCAGACCCGGGAGCTTTATTACACCGATCTGATAACACTTTTGATGCACTGCCCAGACTAAAAACATTATTAGATCAGGCTGTTGTAACCAACTCTGACTTTCCGGTTTCAGCATTACTGTTTACAAAAGTTGGCCATTTTGAGGGAGTAAATATTGAAGTCAGTGACTGGACTAAAGGAATTTGTGCGGAACGGGTAGTTCTCTCAAAAGCAGTGGCTGCTGGGGTAACTGATTTTACCCGGCTCGAAATTCATACCAAAAAAGGCGAGATAAGCAGCCCGTGCGGAGCTTGCCGGCAGGTGATCGCAGAGTTCCTGCCCTATCATGACATCATGCTTCACCACGCAGACGGAACCCTCTCCGAACATCTTTCTATAGATCTGCTACCCTTTAGTTTCAAATCTACCTCCCTAAAAAAAGAATGAAGTAAATTTATTCCCTTTTTAAGGCAAATGAATTTTGGGGTGATTTAGTTACTAAACTAACTTCAACATTGGGTAATTTGCAGCCAATCAAAAAAACAGCCATTCTATGTCAATTAGCTTTATTGCCGTTCTTGACCACGAACATTTAGAGAACTCCATTTTCCTTACTTCATTCGCCAAATCTTTAGCAAAACTGGGAGGCCGAAAAGGCATCGTTATTCACGGCGACAGCCCTTATACCGACCGGCTCATACAAACGGGTATGATGCGGGAAGATGCACGCCTCAGAGCCATCAAAGATCTGAATAAACGGCTCATAGGACTATTTGCGGATCAGGGTGTACCCACCATAGGACTCCATGCATTCCAAAAAGGGCTTATCCAAAAAATTAATGGAACCCTGGAGCTCGATATTGACAAACTCAACGCCCTTCATGATGTCCCGAATCTGCTGATCTCAAATCTCGTCGAGGAAAATGGAGAAGCGACCTATGTTTCTCTTCCGGAATTTACGCGGTCTATTTCAGCAAAGTTAAATGAAACTGAGATCTTGTTATTTTCTAAAAATGAGAAGGATGAGATCTTAGTCTCTGATTCTAAAACTCAATTAAGCTGGGACAGTTTGCCCTCCGATTTTGCCAATGAATCACTGCCCAAAGAATTCAATGATTTCGGTGATCCGGTCAAAATTACAACCGCAACCGACTTCGCAAACTGGCCAAACCTGAAAAAAGTGACCCAAATCGAGTAAAAAGTGAAAAAAGATCACTTTATACATAAAATAATGCACTTTTAATTTGACTCAGTAGTCCCGATTGGATAGCTTCAACGCAGTTTCTGAAAACAGAAAATTTAAACTAACAATAATCTAACGGAGCTACATAATGAGTAGAGTTGACGAAATCAAAAATCTCGTAGAAGAAGCAACAGAAGAAATGACAAAATTCTACGACAAGGGTAACAAAGCAGCCGGTACACGTGCTCGTAAAGGCCTTCAAGAACTAAAAAAATTGGCTCAGGAAATTCGCCTTGAGATCCAAGACATTAAAAATAACGGCTAATTCTACAGCTCTATTATTTTTTCAAAAAAGCCGCTTGAACGAGCGGCTTTTTTATTTTGTATTATATGGTAAACTAATAAAGTAACACTATCATGTACAATGACTTAGCCGATGCGGTGGAATCACTAAAAGACAAAGGGTTTGATCATACCTACGAATTAGGAAACAACTGCATCACCTGTAAAGAATTAGATGTGGAATATTCTACCGATGATCTAAAGATCGTTGAGACCCACTCCTTTAATCAGGGAACAGATCCCGGAAGTGAATCTACCGTCTATGCCATAGAATCAAATACTGGTGTGAAAGGGACTCTCATCATGTCTTATGGAATGTATGTTGATAGAGAAAAAGCCAAGCTGATAGATATCCTTCTCAAAGATCAAGACTGATCATTTTATTGCCACTGTACTTCTCAGAAATGGGATTCTCACCAGATTCATGGGCCCAATAAATGCAACCACCCACAGACACACCGTCCTTGAATAACTGAATACTGTTTATGTTCAAGCTTTTAGCAGTCAGACATCAGCTACAGACAGCTAAAAGCTGATATTAAACACAATTATCCTGCCTCCTGGTATCCACAATAAAGAAGATCTTCCAGTCACCATCCTTCTTCACTAACTGAAAGGAGTTTACTCCACAGTGAGAAAATTCATCTCCTACATAAAATTGGTAGGGCGTCCAAACTGTGGCAAGTTCTCCATCAATATTGATATCATAACCGGAAATACGCTCATCCCATATTTCTTCTTTTTCGGAGCCTATAGCATTCAAAAATGCCTGCAAATTGCCTGAGCGGATCTGCACTTCGTTATTCTCATCTTTAACCACTGTTTGCATAATAGCTTCTTCGGTAAAGGTAGCGGAAACTTTGGTGCTATTACTTTTTCTCATGCCGTCAAAAAGCTGCTCAATTACAGCCTTAACTCTTTCAGGTTCGCTTTGGCGAGCTTGACTGGTCGAGGAAATGGCACTTATAAGGAAGACAATCAGGGTAGCAAGAACGAGTCTCATTTTAAAAGGGATTGGTTTTTGATTGAGCCCCAATTACGTAATTATTTACGATAAGTTTGTTAGAAAATTTAATGTTAAAAAAAAAGCCCCATACTTGAACAAGTATAGGGCTTTAAATTATTTCTTATGTGACTCTTCTATAGCAGCATAGAAAGTGGATTTTCCAACAGGTTTTTCACGGTATTCAGGAATTCAGCTGCTTTCGCTCCGTCCACAATTCGGTGATCCGAAGACAACGTCACTTTCATGCGTTTGCCGGGAACTACTTCCCCGTTCTCAACAACCGGTACATCACGGATCGCTCCAACTGCTAAAATACAGGCATTAGGCGGATTGATGATGGCGGTAAATTCTTCAATTCCAAACATACCCAAGTTACTGATGGTGAAGGTGCTTCCTTCCATCTGCTCGGGCTGAAGTTTGCGGTCTCGTGCCAATCCGGCCAGTTCTCTTGTTTCTGAAGAGATCTGTAATAAACCTTTCTTATCGGAATGATTGATAACCGGTGTCATCAGTCCTTCATCAATGGCTACAGCAACAGCTACATTCACATCTCCGTGTTCCTTTATCACATCTCCATGCCATGAGCTGTTTACAGCCTGATGACGGGTAAGCGCGATCGAACAAGCCTTCACTACAATATCGTTAAAGCTGATCTTCACATCATTGACTTCATTCATAGAAGATCTGGCTGCCATTGCCGACTTCATGTCAATGTCGATAGTCTCGTAGAAATGCGGATTACTGAATTTGCTTTCTGACAAGCGGCGGGCAATAGCCTTTCTCATCTGAGAAACCTTCACTTCACGGCTCTCCAGGCTTTCAAAACTCTGAGTTGACGCTGCTGCAGGAGCTGATTCTTTATACTCTTCAATATCTGCTTTTATGATCCGGCCATTCGGTCCCGACCCATCCACTCTGGTTAGATCAATCCCTTTATCCTCAGCCATTTTACGAGCCAATGGGGAAGCCTTAATGCGTCCATCATCTGATGAAGAAGAACCACTTGAAGAACTTTCAGATTTCGGAGAAGTCAGTGTTGCGGAACCGCCGCTGCTTTTCTCTTCCTTCACTTCTGATTTTGACTCCTTGGCTTCAGCTTTTTCTTCGGATTTACCTGAATCAGATGATCCGGCTCCATCCAGTATATCTGAAATATCCTCGCCTTCTTCACCCAATACGGCCATCAGTCCGCCCAAAGTAACAGCGTCACCTTCGTTTACCAAAATTTTAAGTACCGTTCCTTCATCAAAGGCTTCCACTTCCATCGTGGCTTTGTCGGTTTCCACTTCGGCAATGATATCACCGGCGGAAACCTTGTCTCCTTCTTTCACATTCCACGAAGCGATCACCCCTTCTTCCATGGTGTCGCTGAGCTTCGGCATTTCGATCTTAATGGCCATAATCTTTAATCTAAACTGTTGAGTGAGTTGTTCCTAATTTTGTACTTCGTCTAATTTAACGGGTGTTATAGTGAAAAGGCAAAAGTGAAAGGTGAAAAGTTAGTATCTGTAACTTTTCACGTCTGCCTTTTTCACCTTTCACTAATTTCTATAGGTAACCTGATTTACTGCTTCGATCACATTTTTTGCATCCGGCAACCAGGCATCAAACAGATTCTTGGCAAAAGGTGCATTCACATCCGGAAGTGTAACTCGCTGAACGGGGGCATCCAAATAATCGAACGCTTCGCGTTGGATCAAAAATCCGATCTCGGCAGCGAATCCTGCGAACGGATGGGCTTCATCCACAACCACACAACGGTTGGTCTTCTTGATAGATTCCACGATCAACGGCAGATCCAACGGCTTAACCGTTCTCGGATCGATAATCTCCACATCCACACCATTTTTCTCAAGTTGAGCAGCGGCTTTTTTTGCCACGTGATACATCTTGCCATGGGCAACAATAGTTACATCACTTCCTTCACGTTTGATCTTTCCTTTCCCGATGGGAATGATATAGTCTTCTTCCTCAGAAACTTCACCTTTCATTCCATACATCTGCTCCGATTCCATGAAAATAACCGGGTTATCGTCGCGAATCGCAGACTTCAGTAATCCTTTGGCATCATCCGGCTCGGAAGTGTAGATCACTTTAAGTCCGGGGAAATGGGCATACATGGAATCGTAAGCTACAGAGTGCGTGGCTCCCAACTGACCTGCAGATGCATTAGGACCACGAAATACGATCGGCATGGAAATTTGTCCACCAGTCATGTAACCCGCTTTGGAAGCATGGTTAATGATCTGATCGGCAGCCAATACAGCAAAGTTGAAGGTCATGAATTCCACGATGGGACGAAGTCCGTTCATTGCAGCGCCCACACCAATTCCGGAAAAACCAAGCTCGGAAATGGGGGTATCAATTACACGCTTGTAGCCGTATTTATCCAAAAGACCTTCGGTGGCTTTGTAAGCGCCGTTATATTCGGCAACTTCTTCACCCATAATGAAGACCTTTTCTTCACGGGCCATTTCCTCGTCAATTGCCTCTCGTATTGCTTCTCTAAATTGTAATTCAGCCATTACTTTATATCGTAAGTTTAAAATTAGTTATGGAAATAAGGTTCGTCTTCAGCAAACATATCGTCGTAAAGTGCAGACTCATCCGGAAAGTCTGAATTCTCCGCAAATTCCACGGCATCCAATACTTCCTGTTCTACTCTTTCTTCTATTTCCTCAATTTCTTTGTCCTTCAGAATCTTTTCATCCTTGAGGTAGGTTTTCAGTCGTTCAATTGGGTCATTTTTCTGATAACTCTCCAGCTCCTCTTTGGTACGGTACTTCTGAGGATCTGACATGGAGTGACCTCTATATCGGTAGGTTCTGATTTCAAGGAAATAAGGCTCTGAATTTTCACGAACTTCTTCAGATACTTCCTTCATGGCTTCATACACTGAAAATACATCCATTCCGTTCACCACTTTACTTTTCATTCCGTAGCCTTTTGCCCGGTCCGCGATCTCAGTTACCGTGTGTCGTCGAGCCGCCGTCCCCATTGAATAACCGTTATTTTCTACAGCGAAAATAGCAGGAAGTCCCCAGAGGTTGGCAATATTAAAGGTCTCATGCAAAGCACCCTGATCTACGGCTCCATCACCGAAGAAAGTGGCTGAAATACGTCCATTCTCATTGTATTTGTTCGCGAATGCAAGTCCGCCACCGATAGGGATATGTCCACCTACAATACCATATCCGCCCCAGAAATGATTTTCTGTTTTGGCAAAGTGCATGGAACCGCCTTTACCTTTTGAACAGCCGGTTTTCTTCCCGAACAATTCAGCCATTCCTTCATCCGGGGTGATACCACGACATAATCCCCAGCCGTGATCACGATAAGCTGTAATGATATCATCATCATCATTCAACGCAAACACCGTTCCGGTAGAAATAGCTTCCTGACCTATATAAAGGTGTAAAAAGCCACCGAATTTACCCTTCTGATACTGCTGCATAGCACGCTCTTCAAACCGTCGCTGAAGATACATTTGCTCATACATAGCTTTGAGATCATCTTCACTCAAACCAAGGGATTTGTGTTTCTTTTTAGTGGGAGCCGGAAGATCCACGCCTTTCTGTACGGCGCCGTCTTTTTCATCTCCGATCCCACGCGGGGCAAAATTAATTTCGTTTTTCTTCTTTTTAGCCATAATTATTTTTTGAAGTCATTTATGCGTCAAAACCAAAAGGGACGCAAATATATCCAATTTTTATGAAGATTTTGTGATTTGATTCTTTTTGTTACTGCTCGTCATTTACAATGACTTATAAGGTTGTCATCCCGAGTGCTTCGTAATACAAAGAGGACTATGACATTTAACACGAGGGGTCTCAAAGTTAACTTCCAGCAAGTAGTGAACGTTGAGATCCTTCGCGCTACCCAGACGAATTCAATTCAACTTTTAATGCGCTCAGGATGACAATTTTTTGTTCTGTATAAGATCAATTATTTAATCGATTCCTCGATCAATTCATTCACTTTTTCCAACGCTTCGGATAGTTTTTCGGGTTTACGGCCACCGGCGGTTGCCAGGTTGGGCTGACCGCCTCCGCCTCCGCCAACCAACCTTCCAAGCTGACCCACCAAAGCGCCGGCTTTTAATCCTTTTTCATTGATGAGGTCTTCCGTCACTGCCACCATCAGGTAGACTTTACCTTCTTCCTCATCTTTGGAGCCGAGTACAATTGCTGTATTTGTCTTAGCTTTCTGAATGCCGTCATAACCGAGCTGCTTCAGCGCATCCATATCCGCGCCGGGAATTTCGCCTTTAACCAACCTAATGCCCGAATCCAATGATCCTGCATCTTGCATGAGTTCATCCAGCTTAGCACCGGTATTTTGCATCTGCACTTTTTCAAGTTCCTTCTCGAGGGCTTTTTTATCCTCTATCAGCTTAAGCACATCAGCCGCCAGATCTTGGGTTTGACCAATAGCTCCTTTAACCTGTTTTAATAATCGTTTCTCATCGCGGAGGAGCTTGTCGGCCTGAGTTCCACAAACCGCTTCAATCCGCCGAATTCCGGCAGCTACAGAGGTTTCATTAGTGAACCTGAAATAACCGATCTCACCGGTAGCTCCTACATGTGTTCCACCACAAAGTTCTACCGAATAATCTTCATCAAATGTAATTACCCGAACCGTTTCGCCATATTTCTCACCAAACAACATCATCGCTCCTCGTTCTTTGGCTTCATTAATGGGTACATTTCGTTCTTCCTGCAGCGGGATATTTTCCTGAATCTTTGCATTCACTAACTGTTCCACTTCATCGAGTTGTTGGTCGGTCATGGCTTCAAAGTGTGAGAAGTCGAAACGCAGATGATGTTCATCTACCAAAGAACCTTTCTGTGCCACATGGTCACCCAAAATTCCACGCAATGCAGCATGAGCCAGATGCGTAGCGGAGTGATGTTTTTGAATTTCTATACGTCGATCGAGGTCGATACTGGCTGTCCACGTTCCTGAGAGATCTTCGGGAAGTTTATCTGCATAATGAATAAACTGTCCGTTATTCTTCTGCACATCCAAGACCTTAATGTATTCATCCCCGTTTGTGAGCAAACCGGTATCGGCAACCTGCCCACCGCTTTCTGCATAGAAAGGAGTTTTTGAAAATTGAAGGGCATATCGTTCCCCTTCCTTTCTGTAAGCCAAAATCTCAACCTCAGCTTCAGCATCATCATAACCTAAAAATTCAAAATCGTCTGATTCCTTAACAATATTCCAGGATTTAGAATCGCTTTGATCTACTGAAAACTTACCGGCAGCACGTGCACGCTCTTTCTGAACCTTCATGTGCTTGTTGAAACCTTCCACATCAACTTCCACGCCCTGCTCACGAGCCATTAGCTCCGTCAGGTCGATCGGGAAGCCATAAGTATCATGCAGTTTGAACGCATCTTCACCGGATAGCTCTTTCTTGCCTTCCACCATTTCTTTGAACAGCTCAATTCCTTGTCCAAGTGTTTTCAGGAAGCTCTTCTCCTCAGACCGAATCACATTTACGATGTACCTTTTTTGTGCTTTGATCTCCGGAAATACATCCTTGAACTGCTCGGCCAGCACAGCCACCAACTTATAGAAGAACGGCTCTTTGAAATCCAGCACATCCCATCCGTAGCGAATGGCACGGCGTAAGATCCGGCGTATCACATAACCACGGCCATCATTTCCGGGAGAAGCACCGTCGGCAATAGAAAAGGTTACCGCACGAATATGATCGGCAATTACCCGCATGGCGATATCTTTTTCTTCATTCTCGCCGTAGGTCAATCCGGCCATATCAGAAATTTCATCCAGCAGCGGTGTAAACACATCTGTATCATAATTAGATGTTTTTTCCTGCAGTACAGCACAAACACGCTCAAATCCCATTCCGGTATCCACGTGCTGAGCAGGAAGTTTTTCGAGGCTGGTATCCGGCTTTCGGTTGAATTGAATGAATACCAGGTTCCAGATCTCCATCACGCGGGGATCATCCATGTTCACCAGATCACGCCCGGGCTTCTTTTTCCGGTCTTCATCCGATCGTAGATCGATGTGTACTTCCGAGCAGGGGCCGCACGGACCGGTTTCACCCATTTCCCAGAAATTATCTTTCTTTCCGCACTTCAGGATGTGTTCGTGAGCGATGGATGTCTCGCTTTTCCAAAGTTCGATGGCTTCATCATCTACCGGCAAACCATCGGCTTCATCACCCTCAAAAACGGTGGCGTATAATCGGTCAGGGTCAAGGCCCCATTTGTCCACCAGCAATTCCCAGGCCCAGCCAATAGCTTCTTTCTTGAAATAATCGCCAAACGACCAGTTTCCCAGCATCTCAAATAATGTATGATGGTAGGTGTCGTGACCCACTTCTTCAAGATCGTTGTGCTTACCGCTTACCCGGATACATTTTTGGGTGTCCGCTGCTCGACTCCAGAGTTTTCCGTCGTGCTTGAGGGCGTCTTCTTCTCCGAGAAAAATAGCTTTAAACTGATTCATTCCCGCGTTGGTAAATAGCAGCGTTGGATCATTTTTTGGAACTACGGGAGCGCTGTCAACAATAGCGTGATCTTTTTCAGCAAAGAAATCAAAAAATTCCTGACGGATCTGAGCGGAAGTCTTGTGAGACATTAATTCTGATGTGTGAGTGTTGGTTTTTACAGAGCTTTGAAGATAGGAAAAATATGGTTTGAACTCATGTGGGATTTAATCACGGAGGGCACGGTTTTTTGTTTCGGTCTGACGGCTTGCCGCCCGTCTGACCGATGGGTAGTGGCAGCCATATTATTTAACCGCAGAGAACGCAAAGGTTACGCAGAGTTCGCGGAGTGTTTTCCTGATTCAGCACATTTAAAGGTTACCCGTGGTTACCACATATATGGTTCCAAATGAGTCGGAAAGCCTAAGTACTCACGGTAAAAAAAAACCAGCAATTAGATTCCTGCCTCCGCAGGAATGACCTAAAAAACTTTTGCAATCAATCTTTTAAATAAAAATGACCTATACCATCTTTTTTAAGAGTATGTGAAGGGTGAAAACTATTTATAATTCAAATATCACAGACCGGGACATAAACTCCTGTGGCAAGAATGCCTGAATTAGACGTAGTAAAAACTTTTTGACTCAATAAATAGAACTATGTATAAATTAGTCCTGTTATCAACCATTCTTTCCCTAACCTTCTTATCCTGTTCAAGTAATTCAACCGATTCGGATGTCTTGGAAGCTGGTGAAGGCGTAGGTTCACTTACCGTAACCGGAGATGTGGAAGCAGAACATGAAGGTGCTTCATATTTCACTGTCATTCGTAGTGATGGCAACCTTGTCACCATTCGCATTCATATAAATGAATCTCATCCTTTTGAACGAGATGATTCCTATGACCCGGTGTATTCATTTACATTATTAGCAGATATGGACGGTGAACCGTTTTCCTTATCTCCCGGAGACTATGAGATAGGGCAATTATCAGATGATGAATTAATGTTTGCCGGTGTATACACTCACAGAACTAGTGCAGATGTGGTAAATGGATACCAAAGTGCTGATCAGGGCGGGAGTATTACTATTACTTCCTTTTCAGACAAAATGATCCAGGCATCTTTTCAATTTACAGCTATTGATTATGGAGCTGAAGAAGATAAAGTCGTTAATATATCCGGTGAATTTACTTCGGAATGTTTAGATACCAGCTGTTAGCATTTAGTTAACTAGTCTTATTCCCAACAATCCGGTTGGGGATGCCTGCTTATAAAATCGGTGCCTCTCCGTTCAATCTGTGTTAACCTCTTTCTATTAAAAATTATTTTCATCCCCCTATTGTGTAACTCATAATTCTACTGTACTTTGAAATAAAAAGTACTTTCTATGAAAGAAGAACAAGATTACATTCAGGATATAGCAGAGATACGTTCCATGATGGAGCGGTCTTCTAAATTTTTATCGCTTTCCGGCTGGGCTGGAATACTTGCAGGGATATATGCCCTGATCGGTGCATGGATCGCTTACAGCCTTTTTGAATTTCACCCCGATGAGATCCTTTACACCTACACAGATCTGATGAATGTCATTTTAACGGCGGGCGGAGTTTTGGCTCTTGCTTTAATTAGTGCTCTTCTTGATTCCAGAAGAAAAGCCCGGAAAAATGAACAGAAGGCTTGGAATGCTACCTCCCGTAGGCTGCTGGCAAGTATGGCTGTTCCATTATTCGCCGGAGGGCTCTTGATCGTGATCTTAATTTCGAAGGGTCTCATCGGACTGGTCGCCCCCCTTACCCTGCTGTTCTATGGACTTGCTTTGTATAATGCCGGCAGCTTCACGATCCGTGAAGTGAGGCTGATGGGTTTTGTACAGATGATCCTGGGATTACTGAATGTTGTATTCATTGGCTACGGACTCCTTTTCTGGGCAATTGGCTTCGGTGCAGTACATATTATTTATGGCATTTACATGCACTTTAGGTTCGAGCGGTGATCCACAGTGAATATATCATTCGATGATCTACATAAAGCATTTGAGAGCAGAGTCAGGCTTGGCATAATGTCGGCCCTGGCAGTCAATGATGCACTCGATTTCAGTTCACTTAAAGAATTTCTGGATGTAACCGATGGCAACCTAGCCACCCACATCAAAAAACTGGAAAAAGAAGGCTTTATTGATGCAGAAAAATCTTTTATCAACAACAAACCCAACACCAAATATTCTATGACCGCTGAGGGTAGAAAAGCTTTTGAAAATTACCTGAGCGTGATGGAGCAAATCATCAATTCACAAAAATAGCCATGAATACCAATCACTCTAAAAAAATAAACATGTATAAACTGCTCTCAATTATAGCCACTGTTATCGGCATCGCTTTGTTGACCTTTATGATCGTGGTCGAAGATGAGCCGGGTGCTCTGCCTTTAGCACTTATCGTATTCGGTACCGGATGGTATTTCATTACCCGATCCAGACTTAGTTCACAGCAGGCACAATCATAAGCAAAAAAAATTTAACCATTCACTTTGTAATTCAAAGTACTTTCACTTAATAATGTAAATAATCGAGGTTATACTCATGAACACCAATAAAAACTTCTCCAGATCCATTGGCATCCTTGCACTTATCACGGGTGGCATCTTACTAATTCCTCTTATTGCCATGCAGTTCAGCACTGACGTAGATTGGAGCCTGTCCGACTTCATTATCATGGGCATTCTTATTTTCGGTACCGGATTCACCTACCTATTCGTAACCAGGAAATCTGAAGAGATTGCATATCGAGTAGCCATAGGTTTTGCGCTTTTTACCGGATTCTTCCTCATTTGGGTAAATCTTGCCGTTGGGATCATCGGCTCTGAAGACAACCTCATCAACTTGTGGTATTTCGGAGTGATTGTCATTGGGTTGATCGGGGGCTTAATTACCCGTTTTAAAGCCATTGGAATGATGTACACGATGTTTTCAATGGGACTTGCACAGGCTTTGATCGCTGTTTTTGCTTTATTGAGAGGGATGCAACATGAACCAGTGAGTCCTGTAACTGAAATCGTAGGTGTAAACGGATTCTTTATCACGCTTTTTGTTCTATCCGCATTGTTTTTCAGATACGCAGCACAGGAAATCAATGAAGCTGAAACATCACAAAAAACAACAGGTCAAGAAACGAATAATAAATAAACAGCTTCCGTAAATGAAAGAAGACATCAAACATAACTTAGATAAACCGAAGCAACTTGAAGCTCTTTACCGGGAAGACAAAAGTACATTTAAGAAAGAATTCGGCCTTATTTACTCAGAAATTGAGGATCATAAAGCAGCCCAGATTTGGCATGCGCGATTGAATTTTGAGAGGGATGACCTTTCTTTGGGATCACCAAAGGAACTGATCGTTGTAGTAATAGCTTCTTTGATTGCCGGGTTAATAGCCAAACTTCCTGATCTCACCGGCATAAATCCGGAATATTTTTATCCGCGAAATATTGCCTTCGCAGTGTTTCCTGTGTTAACAATTTATTTTGCCTGGAAACAAACTGTTCAATTAAAACAAATTGCCATCGTTTCTGGAATTATTCTGATCTCTGCAATCTATATCAATTTGTTACCTGATAATTCTCAGAGCGACACCCTGATCCTGGCCTGTATTCATCTTCCATTATTTTTATGGGCGGTATTGGGAACAACATTTTTAGGTAATAAGCTTAATAACCTCCGAAAACGACTTGATTTCCTGATCTATAATGGAGATCTACTCGTTATTTCGGCACTGTTATTTATTGCCGGGGGCTTGTTCACCGCAGTAACGCTGGGGCTCTTTGAACTCATTGATCTTAATATAGAAGAGTTTTATTTCCAACAGATTGCCATTTGGGGTGCGGCCGCCATACCAGTTGTAGGTACATATCTTATTCAGACAAATCCTCATTTGGTTGGGAAGGTGTCACCGGTAATTGCTAAAATATTTACTCCGATAGTTTTAGTGATGCTTGCCATCTATTTGATTGCCGTCCTTTATACCGATAAAAGCCCCTATAGTGACCGAGAGTTTTTGTTAATGTTCAATATTCTTCTGATTGCTGTGATGGCCATCATTCTGTTTTCTATCGCTGAGAGCTCAAATAAACAGTTTCAAAAAATGAACACGGTTATGCTGTTCGTCCTTTCTATTTTAACCATCGTTTTAAATGGAATAGCTCTCTCTGCAATTCTATTTAGAATTGCAGAATGGGGCATCACTCCGAACAGAGTAGCAGTTTTGGGAGCTAATATTTTAATTTTAAGCAACCTCCTGCTTGTAGCGGTTGGACTTTTCAAAATGTTGAAGTACAATCATCAATCAGAACATGTTGAAAGCAGTATTACTTCGTTCTTACCAATCTATGTTCTATGGATAGTGGTGGTAACATTCATCTTTCCGATCGTTTTCAATTTCAAATAAGAATAGCCCAAATGAGGTTAAATTTTCGATTGACAATGCATACACATCTTTGAGTATTAAATTTTAGATTCCTTACGAATCAAAACCAAATTTTTACTAATGAAAACGATCTTAAACTACTTCTTTCGAGGAATGTTGATCATTCTCCCGGTATTTGTAACAGGCTATGTTGTGTATGCCACCTTTGGCTGGATGAATAACCTATTTAATGACCTCCTATTCGGATGGATTCAGTATGAGATTCCCGGGCTTGGAATGATCACAGGATTCATTCTCATTACCCTATTTGGTTTTATAATGACACAGACTTTCGCCAAACCGATCGTCTATTTGTTTGAAAAGTTAATGACCAAGACGCCTCTTATTAATATTGTCTATTCCTCCCTCAAAGACTTGACAGAGGCTTTCGTTGGCGACAGAAAGAAATTTACCAAGCCCGTATATGTAGAATTCAGCGAACCCGTGGGCATGAAACGATTTGGGTTTATAACTGAGGAATCACTGAAGCATTATGGCCTCGAGAATGAAGTTGCCGTTTACTGCCCCCATTCCTACAACTTTTCCGGTAATCTGTATATCGTGCCCCACGATAAAATAACTCCCATAAAAACCGACACCACTAATTTTATGCGCTTTATAGTTTCAGGAGGGGTTACGAAGATTCATTCATAAAAGATTGACCCAAAACCAGTAAGGACGCATTGCAATTCGCCCTTACTGGTTCCAAGTGATAAGTAATTTATTTTCTATTAATACACTTCTTCGAAAGTGCGATCACCAGGTTTAACACTTCGCTTCATTTCATCCCAATCCCACTCATCGGGATCCATATCCACATAGTCGCCTTTTAGAAGTAAATATTCAGCGAATCCTTTCTTAGCCAAGCTCTTGTAGATACCGCTTTCCATACCTTTGATACCACAAATGTAAACCAAGGTGTTTTCCTGACCAAAAATAGGATCTAATACATCTTCTTCATCTTCAATGGCGGTTTGAACATAATATTTTGAACCATCCGGTCGCCTGTCTTCTCGGGAAATTTTGGGGATGTATCGGAAATTATCGTGCTTTTTTTCCATCTCCATGAAATAGTCAGGATAGATCAGATCAGTTCGGTAAGCGGCCCCGAAAACCAGAGCGATCTTTCCCTTGTAACCAGATTCCAGCATCTCCATGATCATCCCTCGAAAGGGAGCAATCCCGGTTCCCGTAGCAAAAAACACATAGTTAAAATCTTTGGAGTTTTCCGGAAGTAAAAACCTTTTACCACTTGGGCCAGTTGCCTTTACTTTATCACCGGGTTTTAGGTCAGCTAAATAGTTAGAGCAAACTCCTGTATATAATTTACCATCCAGCTCTTCGATGGTCCTTTTTACCGTTGTGGAGATCAGATTAGATTTCCCGCTCTCTCCCTCCGTTGGGGAAGAAACAGAATAAAGTCTCAGTTTATGTGGCTTCCCCCGCTCGTCTTCTCCCGGAGGCAGGATCCCAATAGACTGACCAATTCGTACTCTCCCTTCCAGGTCAGTCCCCGAAACGTCAAAGGTAACGTGACGAACAAAATTTGGACTGCTTTCTTTGGTACAAACGTAATTTTCTACTACGGTTATCTCAGTAGGATCTTTTGGTGAATAGATGTTGAGTTCAACTTCAGGGAGCGTAATTTCCGCCATGTTACTGTTCAATAGTTAAGTTCATAAAAAAATCCCGCATCGGTTCGGATGCGGGATTCAAAAGTAAGGCTTTTTCAGCTTAGAAATAAAACGTGAGTCCTGCAGAGATCACATTTCCACTATATTGTTTTTCGGTGATGTCATCGTTTCCATCAAGAAATAAATAACGGTAATCGATATTGATGGCTGCAGACTCTGAAACAGCTATATCAGCCCCAAACCCGAGGTGATATCCAACATTTACTTCGGCATCGTCACCCGGATTAATAAATCCACCATCGTAATCATAGAGCGTATAGTAAGCTCCCAATCCGGCCAAACCATAGGGTGCGAAATTATCAGCTAAAGGAGCAAATAACAGCAGTGATCCCGTAACAGGAATTTGCCTTACTGTAAGCTCACCATTGGTGGTCGTGTAACTTTGCTCTCCCCGATATTCAAGCGAGAATTCAGCTCCAAGATACTGCCCCTTAGTTCGGGATTGAACTCCAATGAACATGGAGCCGTCTTCAGCATCAGGGGCTTTATAATAACCAACTTTAGGTCCTATCCCCGAAGCATCTTCTATCAGGTATTGCTGGGCATTCGCTTTTGAGAAAAATGTCGCTATTGCAATTATTGAAAAAACAGTTAATAACTTCTTCATTATTAGTTTTTTTGTTTGTATTCAATAATTGTAAGGCGTTGGCAGGTAAATTGTTCCGTAATATAATATTATTGGTTACTTATCCTGTTGCGAATTAATTCTTCAACCGTAGGTTTGGTACCTCTTTCATTTATTAACCTTTCAGCCTGTTGATGGGTAACCCCGATATTTCGCATCCGAATAAGTTTCTCTTTGGTGAGCTCTTCCATGGTGTAGCCAAGATCAAGCATATTGCTCGTAAAGAATGCAGTTACTCCTCCGTTTCTCAGATCGATCAAATCCTGAGTGGAAAGAACATACCCTAATTCTTTCATCATATTAGCAAAGTCGCCACTCACATCTGATTGTTGCAATCTTACTAATTCATCCAGAGTTACTTCGGTATAACCTGCATCTCTGATCAGAGAGGTATAGGTTGCAGTGACCCCTTCATTTCTTAGTTCGGTAAG